>SDBU01000696.1_pt1 | contig 47838 bp, 37 predicted proteins | sample 2277071 | NCBI WGS metagenome assembly SDBU01 (sample SAMN10397929, study PRJNA504765) | marine sediment metagenome | isolation source: marine sediment core GS08_GC12, 126 cmbsf | place: Arctic Ocean: Gakkel Ridge, Loki's castle | collected 2008
CACTGCTTTCTTGCCTGCACCTGTGGTTGCCAAGGTGACGCAGGCACAGGTGCGAAAGCAAGAAGTGGGGGGAAGAATCTCGTAGTATAATAGAGACCCTTCCCCTTCATTACCATTCAGGGTCAGGGTGACACTTTGTGTCAGTTCTCCGTGCTCTCTGTGTTCTCTGTGGTTAAATCCTTTAAAATTCTCTTTGCTTTTTTTAATGCTTTTGCGCGATGACTAATTCTATTCTTCACTTCAGGAGAAAGTTCAGCAAATGTTTTCTGATATTCCGGAGCGATAAAGACCGGGTCATAACCAAAGCCAAATTTACCCTCTGGCTTGAAATTAATCCAACCCGAATAAGTTCCGGAAACAACTTTTGTTTTTCCGTCCACAAAAGTGATGGCGACAGTCGATTTAAATACCGCTTTTCTTTTTTCTTTCGGGACATTTTCTAATAATTTCAAGAGTTTCTTGATATTCTTTTTATCATCCTGCTTTTTTCCGGCAAACCGTGCCGAATAGATCCCCGGCGCTCCACAAAGAGCAAGAACCTCTAATCCGGAATCTTCGGCAAGGACAACTTTTCCGAGCAACCTCTGGCATTCCTGACTTTTCTTCATCGCATTTTCCCGAAATGTTTCGCCATTCTCTTTGACCGGAGGAATTTTAGGAAAATCTTCCAGTGTAAGAATTTTTAAATTAAGGTCTTTTAATATTTCTTTAATCTCTTCAATCTTTTTTCCATTCCTGCTGGCTATAACTAACTCTTTCATCCTTGTCGACCAAACTTTGATTTCATTCTAATCTTTGAGTTGGGAAATGCGGTAAGATAAAAAGTAAGAAAAACCGACGTCTCCTCAGAACTCCTGGAGAAAGAGATGGAGGACTGCCAGCAGTGCAAATCCCGGTAAACGGTAAGTTCGCTGTTTCTAAAATCTTTCTCTTTAAGACGATAAGAGGTAGCAAGTCTCATCTGCCATTTAGGATTAATCTTCCAATAGATGCTGGGAACAAGATCGTTAACTCCTTTATTTTGATAATAGTGAGAGAGGTTGAACGTATACCTCTCTTTCCACCAGGAAAAACCTGAGGTAGACGTTTTCCAACAACCCTCCGGGATATCGTAATCGCTTTCATTATGAAAAGACCAATTTCCCCTGGGGGTAAGGTCAAGAATCAAGGAGGCATCCTCAAATCTGCTTTTCCTAAGGGAATAATGACTCTTGAGATTGAGGCGTAAAAGTTCCAATTTTTTTTGCTCCTGTCTCAGGCAAATCCGATTGATTAACTGTCCGGTAATGTATTTATCGGATTGAATGTCATCCAGAGAATCAAAATTTAAAAGTTCTTCCGGGGAATGAAAAACCTCGCGGTAGTCAAAAGAAAGTCCCGGTTCAACAATATGAGTAAAAGAGGAGCTTCTCATTGTAAAAGGTTTTTGGAACTTAGTCCCCAAATCCAACCCGGCTTCTCCCAGAGAACGAAAGGCCGCTTTCCCCTCTTTATCTTCACTGTAAAAGGTAAACCTGGAGCCAACGTGAGGTCTAACGTTCAGCCAGCCACCATATCTTTTAGAGGAACTTATTTCATTAAAGGCATCCAGACGCAATGAACTTTTTGTCTCTCCCTCAATCTCTTTTCTCAGATTCACCATATTTGTCTCGGAACGAAAATAGAGATTTTTCCCTAATTTCTGAAGAGGAAAAGAAAGATTCATCTCCGGGAGTCGTTCCGTAACCGGATAAAAATCGTTGATTCTTCCTCTTGCCAAAAAACCCAGGAATCTCTCCGCTTTTCTTTCACTGAAGAAGAGATAACTCCGTGGTTGTTTCTCCTCTAAATAATCCTCGTAGAAATAGTCCTTCAAAAATTCATTGTCGGATAATTTATGCATTTCGGAGAGAAGAGTTAAATCCCTCTCATCCTTTTCCCAGACATTTCTATACTTGTAACTGACCTGATAACGATTCTCATTTGTATCCCTTTCTTTGAGGTAATAGGTTTTTAAATTTCCTTCCTCCTTCTCCCCCTTCGGTTTTTTCTTAAGGTCAAAACCAATTCCCACTCCTTTCTTTTCCCTGAAGTCAAGATAATAGGAAGCATTAAAATACGGATTAAGGAAGGTATTGACTGCGGTTAAAAGATAAACACCCCACTCACTACTGTAACCGGGAACAAAAGTCAAAAAACTTTCCGCTTCCTTTTTTATGTCTAAGTTCTGACTATAGTAAGGCAGATAAAGGATGGGAATTTCCCTGGGCGGTTTATCTATTGGACTCCGCCTTATACAAAAGGTTATTTTTTTTGCCTCTATCTTATTGTCCACAGAGACCTTTATCCTTTTTGCTTTCAAACGATAATGAGGGGGGTCATGGTTACAGGTGGTAATGTAACCATCCTTGAGCAGATATTCGCCTTTCTTCTCTATCTGCGCTTCCTTTGCCTTCCCATACCAGGGAGGACTAAAAAATTTAACATCCTTTAAAAAACCGCTCTCCCCGCTAAGGTTGTAGAGCAACTCTTTACCTTCGATCCTCTTTCCCTTTTGCAGAAAAACAACCTTTCCCCGCGCCCAAATATCACCTGTTTCTCGATTATAGATAATCTCATCTGCCTTAATAATGAGGAATCTTTTTTTTATCTCTACGTTGCCTTTTAAAATTACCTTCACAATTTTGTTATTTTCTACATAACTTTCCGATTTCTCTGCCTTCCAACTTATCGGTATTTCCTCAGCAAAAAGAGAAGAAGAAAGCACCAGTATAATAATTGACAGTATAGCTGTCATTGCGAACCCTTCACTTGTCATTCTGAGGCGTAGCCGAAGAATCTCGCTCAGGACAGGCTCCGTGAAGCAATCTCGCTTTTGGATTGCCACGTCGCTATCGCTCCTCGCAATGACACACAAACTTAAGCGTCTCCCTCATCGATTTTAGTCCTCCGGTAGCACCAAAGGATAAAGTGGACAACGCCCCCACACCATTGGCAAATTCACCAATTTTCTCCAGGGACCATCCTTTAATAAAACCAGCCAGGAAACCTGCCACCCATGCATCACCTGCACCGGTAGTATCAACTGCCTTCACCGGAAAGGCAGGAACATAGATTCCTTTTTCTCCCTGTTTGTGCAGAAAACAACCTTTTTCTCCCATTTTCAAGCCAATAATCTTTATTCCGTATTTAAGAAGAATGGAGGTTATTTCCTCAGGGCTTTTTTTCCCTGTAATCATTTTTGCCTCATCAATACTGGGCAGGAAAATATCCAGATGAGGAAGAATCGGCTCCAGAACCTTTAACCACCTGCCAGTTGCATCCCAGGCAGTATCAAAAGAGGTTACCTTCCCGTAACTCCTCGCTTTTTTTAAAAGAGCAGCAATCGGTTTTCCGTCAAGTTTGGGCAGGAGAAAACCTCCGGCATAATGCAAAATTTTATACTTCTTAATCAGAGCAAAATCTATGTCATCAAGATTATATTTCGCATTTGCCCCAAGACAATGCAGGAAGGTTCTTTCCCCTTCTGGAGAAACCATTACAACGGTAGCGGAGGTATCATCCTGTCCATCTTGAATGATGCCAGTCGTGTTAATTCCAATAGATTTGGCTTGCTGAAAAATAAAATTTCCCAGTGCGTCTTTACCTACCTTGCCCAAAATAGCAACCTTCAAGCCCAACAGAGCAAGAGCAAACCCGGTATTTGTAGCACAGCCACCCGTATGCAACTGAATGTTTTTTACCAGGGAGAGTTTGCCTTTCTCCGGCAAAATCTTCACTGGCTTGGTAATTAGGTCAGCAACAACAATTCCCAGACAAGCAACATCTCCCATAATAATCTCCCATAATAATAGTGAAAAGTTTATTTTATAAAATCTGCGTTTATTCACGCGCAAACAATTTAGTGTCATTTTAATGCTAAACAGGGTTGGCTGTCAAAACCTTTTTGACATTTATTTTTTTATAGATTAAACTTAATGATTATGATTAATAAAAAAACGAAGGGAAAGAAAAGTAAAAAGGACTCTCATGTTAAATCTTCAGAGGTTAAAATTGTCCACCCAGTCAAAAGCAAAGTTTCTAATGTGGTCCACAAGAATATTCGCTGTAGGAATTGTTTAATTATTGATGGTTACTCAGATGGAGAAAAGGTCTGTAGGTATTGCGGAGCACAACTTTTTCTGTCGGATAGGGGGTGACAATTGCTTTGAGACATTCAGGAAGGAATCCAAGTTTTGAGAAACTCTTCCGGAGATTTAAAAAAGAGGTGGAAAAAGAAAGAATCGTTCAGGAACTCCGGAAACATGACTATTACGAAAAACCAAGCAAAATTCGTCGAAGGAAAAAGAAATTTAGAAGAGTATATCCGGAGAGTCAAGGGTGAAAGAAGCACCAACTATCTACACTCTTTGTTTAAATCCCTCTCTTGATAAAAGTGTTATCATCAAGAAAATTCTTTTTGATGACATCAACCGCATCGCTCGCTTTCAGGAAGACCCTGGAGGAAAAGGAATCAACGTCTCCCGGGTCATTTCTTTTTTGGGCGGTGCTACGTTGTCTCTGGGTTTCTCCGGAGGCGCCACAGGGAAGAGGATAGAAGAACTCCTTTCCAAAAAGAAAGTCCGCTTTTCCTTCACCAAAATCAAGAAGGAAACCCGCCTTATCCTTAACGTTTTTGAGGAACGAACAAAGAAAACAATCCGCCTTAATGAGCAAGGACCAAAAGTAAAAAAAGAAGATATTAAAAAATTGCTATCCTTTATCTTTTCTCTTCCTTATCAAAAAAATGATTACTTTGTCTGCTCGGGAAGTCCAACAAAGGGAATTAGCTCGGATATCTACCAAAAAATTATCAAAAAGTTAAATAAAATAGGTGTCCGGACGGTGCTTGACTCGGACAATAAACCCCTGGAATTGGGAATAAAGTCCGCTCCCTTCCTGATTAAACCAAATCTCTGGGAACTTTCGCGTCTATTTAAAAAAAATGTCCAAACAGTTCCTGAGATTATTCTTGCTTCCAAAACTCTTCTTAAAAAGGGAATCAAGATTGCCATTACCTCTCTCGGAGAAAAGGGAGCAATTTTAGTAAGTAAAGAATGGGTATTCTCGGCCACCCCCCCGCAAATAAAGGTAAAAAGCACGATTGGCTCCGGGGATGCACTCCTGGCCGGTTTTCTTTTTTCGCTAACAAAAGGAAAGAATCTAAAGGAGGCACTAAAGTTTGGAGTTGCTCTTGGCACCGCCACCGCCTTACAGCCAGGAACGGCAATTTGCCAAAAGAGGGATATTTCTGAAATATTGAAAAAGGTAAAAATAAAAGGGTATTGATTTTACATCCCAATCCCGGCAATCTTTGCTCCGCAATAGGGGCATTTACCTTCTTTAAGGTGATTCTCTAAAACTTGAAATCCATATCGGCTAATTACCTTTTTCCCGCAGTCAGGACAGAAGGTATTCTCTCTCTCATCACCGGGAACGTTGCCTGCATAAACATAATCAAGCCCTGCCTTTTTTCCTATGTCTCTTGCTTGATGTAAACTTTTAACAGACGTAGGAGGCAAATCGGTCAGTTTATAATGGGGATAAAACAGGGAGATATGCCAGGGCGTCTCTTTACCCAGACCAAAAACAAATTCGGCAATTGACTTTAATTCCTCAGTGGAGTCATTGAAGGTAGGAATAATCAGTGTAGTTACTTCCACCCAGATTCCCAACTCTTTCATTAATTTCAGAGAATCTAAGACCGGTTGTAATCTTGCTCCGCAGAATTTTTTGTAAAAGTCATCTCTGAAACTCTTCAAGTCAACGTTTGCCGCATCAAGATAAGGGCTAATTAATTTTATTGCTTCTTTACTGATAAAACCATTGGTAACAAAATTGTTTTTTATTCCTTCTTCTTTAGCAAGTTTTGCCGTCTCGTAAGCATATTCAAAGAAGATTGTGGGCTCGGTATAGGTATAGGAAATGGACTTGCATTTATTCCGTTTTGCATCAGAAACAATTTCTTCCGGAGATAAAGGTTCCCCGATAATTTCTTTTTTCTCTTTCGGAAACTGGGAAATGTCAGCATTCTGGCAGAAAGAACATCTAAAGTTACAACCAACGGTAGCGATGGAAAAAGCATAAGAACCGGGAAAGAAATGGAAAAAAGGTTTCTTTTCTATCGGGTCAACATTGTTAGCAACCGCTCTTCCGTAAACAAGAGAATAAAGAGTTCCTTCTTTATTTTCTCTGACTCCGCAAATCCCCCTTTTCCCTTTTTCAATTACACAATGATGGGGACAGAGGTTGCATCTTACTTTTTTATCCTTTAACTTTTCGTACAGAAAAGCTTCTTTCATTTTATACCCATAGCGAAAGATGGTTGTACCCTAATTTTAACCCTTCATCTCTTTTCTTTCCTCCAAAAACCGGGTCTTCATGCTCGATGGCAATATCTCCCTGATAATCAATATCGTACAAGGTTGCAATGAACTTCTGCCAGTCAATTTCTCCCAAACCAGGAAGCCGATATCGCCACCAACCGTTTCCGTAGATGGTTTCTTCATCTAATTTTTCCTCTAAAATTTCGGTATCCTTGGCGTGGACATGAAAAATTTTATCCTTATAATCCTTGAGGGTCTGGATATAGTCAATTCCCAACCAGTAGAGATGGGAAGGGTCAAATTCCAGACCAAGATTTTTGGAATTAACTGCACCAAACATTAAATTCCATATTTTGGGAGCAAAAGCAATATTAATCCCTTTAAAAGGGTGTCCGCACATCATTGGACAATTCTCGATAGCTATTTTAAGCCCGTTATCTTTTGCTCTCTTTATTAAAGGAGTAAAGACCTTTTTAAAAAGAGGGACATTATCCTCCTGGCTTTTCTCCGGGTCTCTACCGGCAAAGGTGCAGATAGTTTTTACATTGAGTTTCGGGGCAATATCCAGAAGTTTTAAAAAACCTTTTTTTTGCCAGTCCTCCGGTTGAATTTGATTAAAATAGAAACCCAGAGCAGAAATTGCTAAACCACTCTCCTCCATCTTTTCTTTAATCCTCTCTACTCCATCCTTCTTTGCTATTACTTTCCAAAAATTTGCTTCTTTGTCGTTGCAATTAATTTCCAGACCATCAAAACCCGTCTTTTTTGCAAATTTCACTTCCTTCTCACTAAAATCTGTCAAATATCCTAATTTCATTTTTTTCTCCTAAATATTTGTGCGATAAATCGCACCGCTACATTGTCGAGCAAGCTCGACTACTACATTTTGTTTATGTAGTGGCCAACCTTGGTTGGCTATTGTGGATGTTTTATACTTTCCTAAATTTTCAAAAATTTCTCAACATATTGCGCAAGATTCCCTGCCATCTCTTCCATACCTTCCGGTGAGGGATGAACAAGGTCTCCCGCCATTAATCCCGAAACATTTCTGAGGATTTCTCTTCCATCCAGATAAACAACTTTTGGCATATTCAATTTTTCTACCGTTTCCTTAACTATTTTTCTGAATTCATTCTGTTTGGTTGAAGCCGGGTCAAAGTCAAGAGCAAAGGTAAAAAGGTCAATACAAAAAATCCATTTGTCAGGATGAGCAGTAGCAATCTTCTCAATAAAATATTCTATTCTTTTCTTGAATTCATCCGTTTCAAAACCTCCTACCATATTAATTCCCAACTCTAAAGTTGCGAAATCCCAGTCATTCCTTTCTGCAATATAATCTGCCATCTGGCTTTCGCAATGAGCCCCTCCGCCGAATCCCAGATTGATTAAATCAACTTTTAGAAGTTGCGCGGTTCTCATTGCATAACTTCCAGTGGGTCTGAGGGCAGTGGCTCCATGCGTAATCGAAGAACCGTAAGCAAGATACTTTGTTTGCGGAGTTTGTTCTTGTGCAGGAGGAGAAAAACCACCTTCAATCTTTGGAATTTCTATGGCTACAGAATAAGGTAGGATAATACGGAAAAGGCGGGAATCAAAAGGAAGGTTCTTCTCTTTGCTAATTTTATCCAGAAGTTCTATGTTTTGCGGAAAAGCGATGGGAATCTCTGTTGCCTCCGCACCAATACTATAGGACGCTAATTTAAAAGCCCCCTGATAGACCTCGGCAACAGGAAAAAATACCCCTGGCTCATCTTTTAATTTTAAAATAATCTTTCCTGTCTCTGATTTCAGATTAAATCTGATTTCGCAACCAGCAGCAGAAAGAGCCGCTGATTTAGCACTTTCATTCAAAGTTGTCCTGAGTTTATCAGGAATCCTAACAAGCGAGTTTTCTCCATTTATCTCGGCTACATTATACAACTCAACATTTTTATAAAACATTTTTCCTTTTTTTTAACCACGATATTCTCGCGAATTAATCTAATTAAACAATATGTCATTCTGAACCAAAGGTGAAGAATCTCTCTTTTAATAACGGGATTGCCACGTCACTATCGTTCCTCGCAATGACACTTCGTGTCAGTTTTTAATTCGTGAAATTCGAGCAATCCGTGGTTGCATTAATTTTTTAGTGCCCCTTTAATTCCTGAAACAAATTTCTTAATTTCTCTTAATAAAATTTTTTCGTTATTCCTATACTTCTCCACAATTTTCAGGAGGGCGCTGCCAATGATAATGCCGTCGCTGTATTTTCCAATCTCCCTTGCTTGGGAGGGTTTGGAAATGCCAAAGCCGACACAGATTGGCTTTTCTGTAAATCTACGAATTTTACTCAAAGATAACTTAATCGTCCCCGGCAATTTTTCCCTTGCCCCGGTAACACCGGTCAAAGAAACGTAATAGATAAAGCCCCTACTCTGTTTGCTAATCATCTCTACCCTTTTTTCCGGACTTGTAGGGGCAATCAGGAAAATAAGATTAATGTTATATTTTTTTAATGCCTTGTTTAGAGGCACTGCTTCTTCAGGAGGAAGGTCAGGAATAATGACCCCGTCAACACAATTTTCTGCGCAGGAACAAGCAAATTTTTTTAAACCATATCGATAAATGGGATTATAGTAGGTCATAAAAATAAGGGGGATATTAACATTTCCGGCTAAATCTTTTGCCAATGAAAAAGATTTTTTTAAACTGATTTTTTGCTTCAGGGCCTCCTGGGAAGTTCTCTGGATGGTGAGACCATCAGCCACCGGGTCGGAGAAAGGAATTCCCAGTTCAATCAAGTCAGTCCCCGATTTCTCCAAAACATCAACTAATTTCATAAAAATGGGAATATCCGGATAGCCAACGGTGAGGTAAAAAATCAATGCCTTTTCTTTTTTTTCTTTTAATTCCTGAAATTTCCGGTCAATACGATTCATTTTTTATCTAACCACGAAGACACGAAAGCACGAAAAACTACATAATAAAATATTCTTAACACGAATGAACACGAATTAAAAAACCAAGATATCAAGGTCTGGAGACCTTTCCCACAAAGAATAACTGTGAGAGACATCTCCTGATGTCGATATGTTTCATTCGTGTTAATTCGTGGTTAATCTTTTTCTTTTACTGCTTCCTCAAGGTCTTTATCTCCTCTGCCGGAAAGGCAAAGAACAATAATTTTATCTTTTGATAATTTTGGAGTCAATTTAGCAAGATAGGCAAGTGCATGCGCCGATTCCAATGCCGGGATAATTCCTTCTACCTCCGATAAAAGATGAAAGGCGTTTAATGCCTCCTTATCGGTAACCGCAACGTATTTCGCCCGCCCAATACTTTTGTAATAGGAATGCTCGGGTCCAACTCCGGGATAATCAAGACCAGCCGCCACCGAATGGGTAGGACAAATCTGACCGTCTTTATCCTGTAAAAGGTCACCGAAACTTCCATGCAATATTCCTTTTTTTCCTACCACCAGGGTAGCAGCATGCTTACCGGTTTTTACTCCTTTCCCTGCAGCTTCTACCCCAATGAATTTTACATTTTTGTCATTAAAGAAGGGATGAAAAATACCGATGCTATTGCTCCCTCCACCGACACAGGCAACAAGATAGTCGGGTAATCTTCTCTCTTTCCGGAGAATTTGCTTCTTTGTTTCCCTGCCAATTACCGTTTGAAAATTGCGCACAATCAGAGGATATGGATAGGGTCCAACGACTGAACCCAGAACATAATAGGTATCCTGGACATTCGTTACCCAGTCACGAAATGTTTCATTAACTGCATCCTTCAAAGTCCTTGTGCCACTTTTTACCGGAATGACTTTTGTCCCTAAAAGTTGCATTCTTTCAACGTTCAATTTTTGCCGGATGATATCCACCTCTCCCATATAGACCTCGCATTTAAATCCAAAAAGGGCAGCCGCAGTGGCCGTAGCAACTCCATGTTGACCGGCACCGGTCTCGGCAATGATTCTCTTTTTCTTCATCCTCTTTGCCAGAAGAACCTGCCCCAGAGTATTATTAATCTTGTGTGCTCCAGTGTGGCAAAGGTCTTCTCGCTTAAGATAAATTTTGGCTCCCTTTAGGTGCTCGGTGAAACCTTTAGCATAATATAAAGGGGTTGGTCTACCCGCATAGTCGGAAAGATAGCCATCAAGTTCTTTCTGGAAACTTTTATCTTTTTGAACCTTTTTATAGGCAGTTTCCAATTCAGAGAGAGCAGACATCAAGACCTCGGGAGCAAACCTACCTCCAAAAATTCCGAAACGACCCTTTTTATCCGGAATAGCAGAGCTTGCTCTGCTCTGCGCGAGACAAGTCTCGCTACTCCCTTTTATCTGTCTCGCTACTCCACTCTTATCCGGATACATTTTTTACCTTTTCCACAAATAGTTTCATTTTTTCCAAATTCTTCTTTCCCGAATAACTCTCCACACCACTGGCAACGTCAACACAGAATGGCTGTACTTTTTTAATTGCCTCCGCCACATTCTCCGGAGTTAATCCGCCGGAGAGAAAAATAGGTCTTCCCATTTTCTTTATCTGGCGAGCTAAATTCCAGGAGAAGATTCTCCCTGTCCCGCCAAATTTATCTGCGCTGTAGGTGTCCAGAAGATAGTAATCGGCAATCTTTGCGAATTTCAGAATAGAGTCCAGATGCTGTTCATTATCGATACGAAATACCTTAATTATTGGACAGTCAGAAATTTTATCCTTCAGTTCCTCACAAAAAACAACTGACTCATCCCCGTGGAGTTGAAGAAAATCAAGAGAGCAATCCCTGAATGTGCGCTCAATAGTTGAAATTTCTTCATTAACAAAGACCCCTACTTTAGCAATCCCAGGAGAAAGAGTACTAACAATTTCCTTTGCTTTACCGGGAGTAATAAACCGAGGGCTTTGCGGATAAAAGTTAAACCCCAGAAAATCAACCCCCAAATCAATGGCGGCTTTGGCATCCTCCTCATTGGTAATCCCACAAATTTTTATTTTAGTCATTTTCTCCTTTTTCCAACAATTCCCTTACCTTCTTCCCGATATCTTTACTCCGCAATAAAGTTTCTCCGACTAAAATAGCATCTATTCCATATTTTTTCAATAGTTGAATATCCTTATAATCTTTAATTCCGCTTTCACTGATGACAATTTTACCGGAAGGAATTTTTTTGCGTAATTTTAAGGTTGTTCTGATGTCAACCTTCAATGTTCCAAGATTACGATTGTTGATGCCAATAATTTTTGCTTCCGTAGATAAAACCTTTTTTAATTCTTCTTGGTTATGAATTTCTAAAATTGCACTCATTCCTAGTCGGTGAGCAAGAGCAAGAAAATCTTTTATTTCTTTCTCGGATAAAATTGCGGCAATAAGTAAAATGCTGTCGGCTCCATAAAGTCGTGCCTCGTAAATTTGATATTTTTCAAGAATGAAGTCCTTCTGCAAAACGGGAATTTTCGTTATTTTTTTGATTCTGGAAAGAAGATCGAGGTTACCCAAAAAATAATTTTCTTCCGTAAGAACAGAGATTGCGGAGACATTATTTTCTTCGTAAATTTTAGCAATCTTTAATGGCTTGAATTCTTTGCAGATAACCCCAGCGGAAGGAGAGGCCTTTTTAACCTCGGCAATAAGGGAAATTTTAGGTTTAATTAAAGCATCTTCAAAATTTCTGGTAGAAGGCAAACCGGGAATTTTGGAAGAAAGAAAAGGAAAGGGAACCTTTTGCTTCCTCCGCTCTAACTCATTTTTTTTTGCCGCAACAATCTCATCTAAAATCATTTTTTCATTTATCCACGAATGCACACGAATAAACACAAGAAATATTCTTTATTCCTTATATTACTTTTTACATTCGTGTTAATTCGTGGTTACATTACTAAATTTAACCATATCCTCTAATTTCTTTAGTGCTTTTCCTGAATCGATAACTTCTTCTGCAATCTTAATTCCTTCCTTAAAATTTTCTGCCTTCTCAGCGGCAACGAAGATTGCCGCAGCATTTAAAAGAACCATCTCCCTTTTTGCATCCTTCTTTCCTTTTAAAATATTCAGTATAATCTGACTGTTTTCATCTACCGTCCCTCCGATGATTTCATCTAACTCCCTTCTTTCCAAACCAAAATCTTCCGGTTGAATATAATAAGTTCTTACTTCACCATTTTTTAATTGGCTGACCTTTGTTCTTTCGCTTATAGTAATCTCATCAACATTGCCTTCTCCACAAACAACAAAGGCACTTCTCGTACCCAGGTTCTTAAGCACATTCGCCAAGACCTCGGTCAATTCCGGTTTATAAACACCTAATAACTGAACGTCGGCTCTGGCGGGATTGGTCAAAGGGCCCAGGATATTAAAAATTGTTCTAATCCCAATTTCTCTGCGCACCGGGGTTGCATACTTCATCGCCGCGTGAAAGAGAGGAGCATAAAGAAAACCAATACCAATCCTTTCGATAGATTCTTTCACCTTCTCGGGAGAAATTTCAAGATTAAGGCCTAACTTTTCCATAACATCGGCACTGCCGCATTTACTTGAGACAGAGCGATTGCCGTGCTTGGCTATCAAAAGTTCTCCTCCGGCAGCTATCAGAGCAACCGCAGTGGAAACATTAAAGGTATTACTCTTATCCCCCCCGGTGCCGCAGGTATCAACAATAATTTTTCCTGCGAAATCAAGGTTAGTTGCTTTTTCACGCATTACTTTAGCCGCTCCCGTAATCTCTTCTACCGTTTCTCCCTTCATCCGCAGCGCGGTGATGAAAGCAGCAATTTGGGATGGAGTTGCCTTACCGCTCATAATCTCATTCATTGCCTGAATAGATTCTTCTTCGGTTAAATCTTGCTTATCTACAACCTTAGTAATTATCTCTTTAATCATAATTTTAAAAAGTTTTTTAACAATTCCTTTCCCTCTTTTGTTAAAATTGATTCCGGATGAAACTGAACACCAAAGAGAGGAAAATTCCGATGTTCAATCCCCATTATCTCTCCCCTTTTCGTCCAGGCGGTAACCTTCAAAGAATTCGGAAAACTTTCTTTTTTAATAATTAGAGAATGGTATCTCGTCGCCTCGAACGGATTCTTTAAACCCTGATAGATTCTCTTTCCGTTATGGTAAATCAGAGAAATCTTGCCATGCATCAATCTTTCCGCAGAAACAATTTCTGCTCCAAAAGATAGACCGATACATTGATGCCCCAGACAAACCCCTAAGATGGGAATTTTCCCCGCAAATTTTTCAATGAGTTTATTAGAAATTCCGGCATTCTCAGGTCTCCCGGGACCAGGAGAAATAACAATCTGCCCCGGCTTTAGCTCTTCAATTCGTGAAAGAGAAATTTTATCATTTCTAAAGACCTTAACCTTTTCTCCCAAGTCCCCTATGTACTGAACGAGATTGTAGACAAAGGAATCATAATTATCAATCATCAAAACCATTATTTTAAAGTCCTCCCTCGGCTGATAGAATCGCTTCCATCAATGCTTTTGCCTTATTTTTTGTTTCTTCATACTCTTTTTCCGGAATCGAATCGGCAACAATCCCTGCCCCGGCCTGCAGATAGGCAATATTATCTTTAATGACCAAAGTCCTGATGGTAATACAGGTATCAAGATTCCCCGAAAAAGAAAAATAACCTACCGCTCCCGCATAGGGACCGCGTCTGATTGGCTCCAGTTCTTCGATAATTTCCATTGCTCGCACCTTGGGCGCACCGGTCACAGTTCCCGCAGGAAAAGAAGCCCTTAAAACATCGAATTGGTCCTTATCTTTTTTGACTTTCCCGTTTATGTTAGAAACAAGGTGCATCACATGTGAGTATCTTTCTACCTTCATTAATTCGTTAACTTTTACCGAACCGTAGCGGCAAACTCTCCCGGCATCATTTCTTCCCAAATCAACCAGCATAATATGCTCTGCTTTTTCCTTTTTATCGGATAAAAGTTCTTTCTCCAAAAATCTATCTTTCTTTTCATCCTTTCCCCGGGGTCTGGTGCCGGCAATAGGTCTTATGGTAACCCTGTCTCCTTCAAGGCGCACTAAAATTTCAGGGGAAGAGCCAACAATTTTCAAGTCCTTAAATTTCAGGTAATACATATAAGGAGAGGGGTTGATAGAGCGCAAAGCACGGTAGAGATTAAAGGGTTCGGTTCTAATCTCTGTCTGGAATCGCTGGGAAATTACCACCTGAATAACGTCACCAGCTTTAATGTATTCCTTCGCTTTCTTGACCTTTTTGACAAAAGAGGATTTAGAAAGATTAGAGGAAAAAGAAACCTTCCGTCCTTTTGGAAAAGAGGACTCCGGGGGAAGATTAAGGGGGTACCTCAATTTAGCAATAATTTTATCAATCTTAGCCATCGCTCTTTGATAGGATTTTACAAGGTTTTCGCCATTAACGTAAGCATTGGAAATAATTTTTATTTTATGTTTAAGATGGTCAAAGACAACAAGTGTATCGGAAAAAATTAAATAGACATCGGGTAGTTTTAAATCGTCAGCATTAAGCTCCGGAAGTTTTTCGAAAAAACGCACCAGGTCATAACTGAGATATCCTACCGCCCCTCCGGAGAATCTCGGAAGCCCGGGAATCTCTACCACATTAAACCTTTTCATCAAAAATTTTAAAACATCAAGGGGCTCACCTTTGATTTTCTTAATCCTTCCTTTTTCTTTAATTTCAATGTTTTTCCTTCTGCTCTTGAAAATGAGAAAGGGGTCTAAACCAATAAATGAATAGCGCGCAAATTTCTCCCCACCCTCTACGCTTTCCAAAAGATAACCCTCACTATCCTTCTCCAACTTCTTGAAGGCAGATACAGGGGTCTCCAAATCGGCTAAAATCTCCCGGGTAAGCGGAATAAGATTCCCCTTTTTTGCTAATTTCTTAAATTCTTTTAAATCAGGATATACGTTATCCATTAGATATACTAAGTGCCTCATTGGGACAGTCCTCAACACAACTGCCACAGCCATCACATTTCTCCGGATGAGCAATTTTTACCATGTCATCAGGCATCTCCAACACACCTTTCTCGCAGGTATCTACGCAGATTCCACAGCCAACACATTTTCCTTCATCCAACTTCACCTTTTTTTCTGCCATTCTTTTCTCCTTTCTTTAATCTCATTCTCTCTTTTGTGGGAAAGGTCTCCAGACCCTGGAGTAGCAGAGCTTGCTCTGCGCGAGACAAGTCTCGCTACTCCGGAATAGCAGAGCTTGCTCTGCGCGAGACAAGTCTCGCTACTCCGATATATCAATATCAGGAGATACCTCCCACATCATTTATCTTTCAGTTTATTTTATCCTTTCCGACAATATTTATCGATGGCACGTGCCGCTCTTTTTCCTGCCCCCATCGCTGAAATCACAGTAGCAGCTCCAGTGGCAATATCACCACCGGCAAAAAGACCCTCTACATTGGTTTCCCCTGTCTCTTCATCAGCAATAATGTTTCCAATTCTGCCGGTTTTTAGTCCGGGACTGCTTTGCGTCACTAAAGGGTTAGGCCTTTGCCCAATGGCAATAACCACTGTATCCACAGGAAGATGAAACTCCGAACCCTTTACAGGAACAGGTCGGGCTCTACCTGAACTGTCAGGAGAACCCAGTTTCATCTTAATTAGTTTTATCCCCTTTACCCACTTCTGCTCATCACCCAAAATTTCAACCGGGGCAACTAAAAAATGGAATTCTATTCCTTCTTCCATTGCATTTTCATACTCTTCCCTTCTTGCCGGCATCTCCTTCTCAGTTCGGCGATAAAATACTATCACCGTTGCCCCAAGACGTAGAGCCGCTCTAGCTGAATCCATCGCCACGTTTCCTCCCCCGATTACCGCCACCGTCTTACCAATGTTAAGAGGTGTCTCATATTCAGGAAAGAGATAGGATTTCATAAGATTTGTTCTCAACAAAAACTCATTGGCAGAATAGACCCGATTAAGCCATTCCCCTTCTATTCCCAAAAACATCGGCAAGCCGGCTCCGGTTCCGACAAAAATGGCTGCAAACCCCTGCGAAAAAAGTTCCTTTATCGTAAAGGTCTTTCCGAGAACAACGTCGGTCCTGATTCTTACACCCAAATCCTCAATGGAGGCAATCTCTTTTTTCACAATCTCTTTTGGTAACCTAAATTCAGGAATACCGTAAGAAAGCACCCCTCCCGGAAGATGAAGGGATTCGAAGATTGTCACCGCATAACCCAATTTAGCTAAATCTGCCGCACAGGTTAAACCAGCCGGTCCCGAACCAATCACGGCAATCCGCTGTTTTGAACTTACACCCCCACTTACTTCCTCTTTCCCATCCACCGGATGGGAGCCCTTCCTCAATGGGGAGGATTGAGGATGTTTCTTCTCCTCCCCCCCTGCGGGGGAGGATTGAGGAGGGGGGGATTGAATATCCTTCCTCTCCCAGTCGGCCGCAAATCTCTCCAATCTTCCAATGGCTACCGGTTCCCACTTTTTTCCCAGAATACAGGTTTTCTCACACTGACTCTCCTGGGGACAGACCCGGCCGCAGATACCCGGAAGGTTATTCTTCTCCTTCAAGGTTGTTATCGCCTGACTAAAATCGGATTCCCTGATTTCTTTAATAAATTTTGGAATGTCAATCTCTACAGGGCAACCTTCGATGCAGAGTGGTTTCGGACACTGAATGCAGCGACTTGCCTCCCGAACCGCTTGCCCTTCACTATACCCAAGAGCAACCTCCTTAAAATTCGTGACCCGAATTTTCGGCTCCTGCCGCGGCATCGCTTCTCTACTAATCATTTTTAATGTAACCACGAATTAACACGAATGAAAGAATAAAAACAATTCTTGACGGGATTTACAGGATTACAGACAAAGATATATTTTCAGATTTAAATCCAGTTAATCCTGTCAGACGATATTTAATTCGTGTCCATTCGTTGAAATTAGTGTTCATTCGTGGTAAAAATTTTGTGGTTAAAGATTTTTTTTAACGATGCTCTCTCTTTTCCACTTCTGATCATCTCTTTTTGGGAAATCAAGCCGAAAATGAGCTCCTCTACTCTCCTGCCGCTTTAAGGCACTTTCGGTAATCAGCAGAGCGGTAATCAACATATTCTGTATTTCCCAGCCCATGACTGTGGTAAATAACGTTCGCAAAGCATACCTCTGCCAGAAACAAATTTTCTTGGTCGCTTCTTCTAACCCGGTTTTCTCACGTTCGATTCCCACATTTCTCCACATCAAAACCCGCAAGGACATTTTAAGGTCGAGGAGGTCAAAATGCTTTCTCTTCTCCCATCTCCCGGAAAAGGAAATCCGAGGAACTTTAACCTCTTTTTTTTCTATATTCTTTCCGGCATTCACTCCGGCGCGATAACCAAAAACAAGGCATTCCAACAAGGAATTGCTTGCCAGCCGATTAGCACCATGAACACCGGTTTCCGCCGTTTCCCCACAGGCGTAGAGATTTTTCACATTCGTCCTGCCATTTAAGTCCGTTTTGATTCCCCCCATAAAATAATGGGCCGCGGGACGCACCGGAATAAGGTCACTGGCAATCTCCAAACCGTAATCGGAACAAACCCTTTTAATATTAGGAAAACGTTTCTCAATAAATTCTTGGGTAAAAGAGGTCAAGTTCAGATAAACGCAGTTGCTTTTTGTTTTCTTCATTTCGCTCAAAATGGCTCGGCTAACAATATCCCGGGGAGCAAGTTCGGCGAGTTGATGATAATCTTGCATAAACCGTTTCCCTCTCTTATTGACCAGAATTGCTCCTTCTCCTCTCACCGATTCCGAAATGAGAAATCTGGGAGTGCCAGCAAGGTAAAGAGCGGTAGGATGGAACTGAAAAAATTCCAGGTTAGATAGAACCGTTCCGGCACGATAAGCGGCGGCTAAACCATCCCCGGTTGAAACAGAAGGATTAGTCGTTTCCTGATAGAGTTGACCTGCTCCCCCGGTCGCTAAAATCACCTTTTTGGCAATAATGGCTTTTATTTTTTTCTTAACTTTATCAAAGACCAGGACGCCAAAAATTTCGCTATTTTGATGAAGAAGGTCAACGAAAAACAGGTTTTTAATAATACGAATTGCCGGATTTTTTTTAGATTCCTTTAAAAGAACTCTCTCTACTTCCTTACCTGTGGCATCTCCTCTGGCATGGATGATTCTCCTTCTTGAATGGGCGCCCTCTTTCGTAAAATTAATTTTCCCCTGGACCTTATCAAAATCTGCCCCTTTTCTAATCAGGTCACCTATCCGCCTGGACCCCTCTCTCACCAATAATTCTACCGCATCTCTATCAGACAAGCCGTCTCCACAGATAAGCGTGTCTTCAAGGTGAAGTTTCCAACTATCCGTTTTGCTCAAAGCAACGGCAATCCCCCCCTGAGCATCGGAAGAAGCACTCTCATCAAGTTCACCTTTAGCAACGATTAAAACTTTTGCATAGCGGGAAGCGGCAAGCCCGCTGGTGAGTCCGGCAACTCCACCACCAATGACCAGAACGTCGGTTTTGAGTTGAGGAAGATGCGCAAGATTAAAATCAATCAGATAATCTGGAACAATCATTTTTTCAAATAATCTACCACGGAGACACGGAGGACACACAGAGAGAAACAAATGAAGATTTTAAAGTGACATAGTCATTCTGAGTAAAACGAAGTGACACCTGAGGTGTCATCCTGAAGGAGCGAAAGCGACTGAAGGAACTCATAGAAGCGTGAGATGCTTCATTGCATTCAGCATAACATAGAGACCCTTCATTAACATTCAGGGTGACACTTCGTGTCAGTTCTCTGTGCTCTCTGTGTCTCCGTGGTGAGAATTTTTATTTCTTTAAAATGGCGCCAGTGCTTGCGGAAAGAACATTTTTGCTATAACGGTAAAGGTAACCCTCTTTAACCTTTGGCTGCGGTGCTTTCCACAAAGAGAGACGTTTTTTTATCTCCTCCGGGGTAAGTTTCAAATTCAACTCTTTTTTGGGAATGTCAATCTCAATGAGGTCTCCGTTATGGACAATGGCAATTGGTCCTCCTTCTGCCGCTTCAGGAGAAATATGTCCGATGGCTGCTCCGCGTGTGCCCCCGGAAAATCTGCCATCGGTGAGAAGAGCCACCTCTTTATCAAAACCGATTCCCACAATAGCAGAAGTCGGAGAAAGCATTTCCCTCATTCCCGGGCCTCCTTTTGGTCCCTCGTAGCGAATAACAAGCACTTCCCCTTTTCTTACCTTTTTCTTCATAATGGCAGCCATTGCTTCCTCTTCGCTTTCAAAAACCCGGGCAGCCCCGGTATGTTTTAACATCTCCGGCGCCACGGCAGATTGTTTTACCACCGCGCCTTCGGGAGCCAAATTCCCCTTTAAAATTGCCAGTCCTCCTTCCGCAGAATAGGGTTTTTCTATTGGTCTGATTACTCCATTATCCAGCACCTTAGAATTGGAAATATTCTCCCCCACACTTTTCCCGGTTACGGTCATTACCTTCAAATTGAGCAAATCCTCCCGGGCAAGTTCTGACATTACTGCCGGTATCCCCCCGGCACGGTGTAAATCCTCCAGGTGGGAGGTTCCTGCCGGAGAAAGCCGACAGAGATTGGGAGTGCTTTTACTGAGTTGATCAAAAAGTTCCAGGTCCAACGGCACCTTCGCTTCATTAGCAATCGCCGGTAGATGCAAAACAGTATTGGTTGAGGCACCCAGAGCCATTTCTACTCTGATGGCATTTTTGAAAGCAGCCAGAATGGCAATGTCCCGGGGGCGAATGTTTCTCTGATAGAGGTGCATAATCCTGACTCCGGCATATTTAGCCAATCTCTTCCTTTCCGCCATCACCGCCGGAATTGTGCCATTACCCGGTAAAGCCAAGCCCAATGCTTCAGAAAGGCAGTTCATAGAATTAGCGGTAAACATCCCTGAACAGGAACCGTATCCCGGACAGGCATTATCTTCAAGAAATTTTAATTTCTCTTCCGTCATTTTTCCTGAACTAAAACTACCCACCGCCTCAAAAACGGAAATAAGGTCAAGAGCTTTGCCCTGAAAACAGCCGGCTAACATTGGACCTCCGGAAATGAGGATTGCCGGAATATTAAGCCGAAGAGCAGCCATCAACATTCCGGGAACAATCTTGTCGCAATTGGGAATAAGAACCAGGGCATCGAAAGGGTGGGCGGTAGCCATAATCTCGATGGAATCAGCAATCAATTCTCGTGAGCAAAGAGAATATTTCATTCCCGGATGACCCATCGCAATACCGTCGCAAACCCCGATAGTGGAAAATTCTACAGGAGTTCCCCCGGCACTGAGCACCCCGTCTTTTACCGCTCTGGCAATCTCATTAAGGTGAATGTGACCCGGAACAATCTCATTGGCTGAGTTAGCAATGCCAATGATTGGTCTCGCAATCTCATCATCGGTATAGCCCATCGCTTTCATCAATGAGCGATGCGGTGCTCTCTCTATTCCCTTTTTCATCAAATCACTACGCATTTTCTGTTCTCCTTTTATTTTGTAGAATTATACTACAAAATCATTTTTCTAACAATTTAATAAGAAGAATAACATTCTCTGACAGGATTAACTGGATTATTATGTAGTGGCGGAGTAGCGAGACTTGTCTCGCGCAGAGCAAGCTCTGCTACTCCATTATACGCCCATAAAGGGCTACACTACCTACAATGTTTTAATCCTGTTAATCCTGTCAAAATTCTTAATTTGTGGTAAAATGTTTGTATGAAAATTTTAATTCTCTCGGATGGGATTAGAGGAAACTTAAACCAATCATTGGGGATAGCGGAAAGAATAGACGGTGCGGAAATAAAGATTATCGAACTCGAATATAAAGGTCCTACCTATCGGCTGACCGGAGGAAGAAAAGGCAACTATAAATTTTTGGCAAAAATCTCGGCTCTCCTCTATCCCTTTATCAGTCCACGGCTGATAAAACATTACCTAAAACTGATTCTGACCCGGGATTCCTACCGCGAATTATCTGGACATTCCGCTGACTTAATCATCTCTGCCGGCTCCACAATGGCACCTCTGAATCTACTTCTCGGAAGAATTTATCAAGCCAAGAAAGTTGTCTGTATGAACCCTTCTTTTCTGGGAACAAAACATTTCGATTTAGCCATCATCCCTGAGCATGATTACAAAAGGATGCATTTTTTTAAAAAACCAAAAAACCTTTTCATCACGATTGGCGCTCCCAACAGAATTAACCCTAAATTTCTCAAAGAAGAAGCAGAAAAACTAAATAAAAGAATAAATTGCCAGAATAAAGTAAAAATAGGAATCCTTTTGGGAGGAGACGACCAAAACCATCATCTCTCAGAAGAATGGACGATAACTTTTCTGGAGCAGATAAAAAAAATTGCAGAAAAGGTAAACGGTGATATTCTTTTAACCACCAGCAGAAGAACCCTGCCTGAAGTAGAGAAAATCTGCAAAAAGATGCTCTCTGATTACCCGAGATGCAAACTCCTCGTTATTGCCAATGAGAGCGGAGAAAATCCTGTCAGAGGAATGCTCGGATTATGCTCCATCGTCTTTGCTACCGAGGATAGCATTGCAATGTGTTCAGAAGCGGCAAGTTCTCCGGCAACAACCGTTGTCCTGAAAGTAGAAAGAAAAAATAAAAGACATTTGATTTTTGATGAAACATTCAAAAATCTTTCCGAGAAAGGATACATTCATCTTATTTCTTTAAGTGAGCTACCAAAACTATCCGAGATTGCTCTTAAATTCATTTCCCGACCTACCGGAATATTAAATGAAACCGAACAAGCCGCCGCAGCAGTGAGAAAATTAATAAGTTAGCGCACATGTAGGGGTCGGATCCGACCCGCGGGCTTGATGAATCAAGCCCCTACAACTGCTTCTTGTTCTGTAGTTGCCTGATTTATAAGAGGGCTTGATACGAGGTTTGATTTTTGGTTAAAAATAGAAGATAATATCTCTGTGGGATTAGTGATAAACAAAGGGGGGGACTAAGATGGCAAAGATAAAAGGGTTAAGCAGGGTATTAGTTGTGGGCTTGGCGGTTTGGTTGCTAAGTGGAACATTTTCCCACGCACAGGAGCCAACAAAAAGGGAAAGAGTAGAATTAACCGTCTATAACAACAATTTAGGTTTGGTCAAAGAGGAGCGACTAATTAACTTGCCCAAAGGAAGAAGTGAATTAAGGATTACCGATGTTGCCCGCCAGATTGATACGACGAGTGTCCACTTCAAATCCTTAACCGAACCTGAGGGCTGCTACATCTTAGAGCAAAACTTTGAATATGATTTAATCAGCCGAAATAAACTTTTAGAGAAGTATCTTGACCGAGAGATTATCCTGGAGAAAACGGAAGGAGAGTCAGAGGAAACCTATGACAAGTGGGCTACGCTGGGTAAAGGTTCCCGCACCCGTAAGGAAACAACCCCAAAAGTGAAAAGAATTAATGCGACTTTGCTTTCAACCAAAGGGGGAATGGTTGTTAGAATTGGAGACGAGATTCATCTAAATCCGACGGGAAGGATAATTCTACCTGCTCTTCCCGAGGGCTTGATTACTAAACCGACATTGATGTGGCAGATTGATAATAAAAAGGAAGGAAGGCAGAAAATTGAACTCAGTTATCTCACCAAAGGAATTGATTGGCGTGCCGATTATACCGCCATTACCAAAAAGGATGGAAGAATCCTAAATCTTGCCTCCTGGGTTACAATCAATAACCACAGTGGAACTACCTACCCCAATGCAAAACTAAAACTGATGGCCGGTGATGTTCATCGCGTAGAAGAAGAAAGAGGAAGAATACATGTAGGTGCATCATTAATGCTTAAACCAAAAAGTATAAGAAAACCCGCCTTTGAAGAGAAGCCCTTCTTTGAATATCACCTCTACACCCTTTCCCGACCAAGCACCATCAAGGATAACCAGATTAAGCAGATTGAGTTCATTCATCCCCGAGATATTGCTACCGAAAAACTCTATTTCTACGACGGAATAGGTCCATCGGTTATCGGTCGCTATGACTGTAGAGACAGCCGTTTTACCGTCAAGTGCAACAAAAAGGTTAATGTTATGCTGGAATTTACGAATAGCAAAGAGAATAATCTCGGTATCCCTCTTCCTAAGGGTAAAATAAGGGTCTATAAGCAAGACCCAGAGGACAAGGGTTTGGAGTTTATCGGAGAAGATACAATTGACCACACCCCTAAAGATGAAAAAGTTCGTCTCTATCTCGGTGATGCCTTTGATATCGTTGGCGAGCATATTCAGACCAACCTAAAGAAGATTGCCAATAGGGTTTGGGAAGAGAGTTTCAAGATTAAACTGAGAAACCATAAGGATAAAAATGTAGAGATAAAGGTAATTGAACATCTCTACCGCTGGAAAAATTGGGAGATTACCCAGAAAAGTCAGGATTATGAGAAATTGGATGCGCGCACAATCCAGTTTTTAACCAAAGTTCCTAAAAATGGAGAGAAAACAATTACCTATACCGTCAGGTATACCTGGTAAAGAATGAAACAGATTCGAAAAATAGTTGTTTTTACTTTCAGTATATTATTCCTAATATCAAATTTTTTAACCGCCTCTGAAAAACTTTCTCCAAAACAACTTCATTTCAAAGCCTCCAATTATCTAATCGAAGAAAACTATGTAAAGGCGCTGGAGACCTATATTGAATTACAGGAAGATTACCCAAAAAATAAATACGCTCCCTTTGCCCAGTATCAAATCGCTACAATCTACCTGGAGAAACTGAAATACAAAGACCAGGGAATAAAGGAATTAAGGAAATTTCTTTCTTTATATCCTTCAGACAATCTTGCCCCTAAAACCTACTATCAATTAGCCAAAATATTATACGCATCAAAAAGGTATCAAGAAGCATTAAAAGTATCCCGAGAAGCCCTTAAAAGAATAGACCCTCATTCTCTCTATTATATCAATCTTAATTATTTAATCCTCCCCTGCCTGTTTGAAGTAAGCAAATCCTATTTCAATAATCAAGAATATAATAAAGCCATAGACGGTTTCCAGGAAATTATCAAAGATTATCCTGTTACAGAAAAAGCAAAAACCTCTCTCCTTTTTCTTGGCCATTGTTATCGTTCTTTAGCAGAGTGGAAGAAAGCAGGAGAAATTTATAAGAAGTTCCTTAAAGGATATCCTTCTGCCAAAATTTCTGCTGAAGACCATTTCTACATCGGCGAAACATTCCTGAAACTTAAAGAAAACCGTAAAGCATTTTCACAATTCAAAAAAATATTAATAAGTTATCCCAAAAGTGAACTGATAACCAAGACAAAAAAGATGATGGAAAAATCTTTATTTGTTAGATTTACAACTCCCATCGGAATTGGTCCTCGTTTACCTTTAGCCCAGGACAAAGATTATCTCTGGCTGGGAACTGGGAGTTGGTTAAGTCGCTACAACAAGAAAAGCGGTAATTGGAAGGTCTATACCTACGAAGACGGTATTCCCCAAAATAAGCAAATTAACGCTCTGCTTCGAGAGAACAACTCCTTATGGATAGGCACCAGCGAAGGAGGTCTTGCAAGATTGGATACCAAAACGAACGCTATAGCAACTTTCAATACTTCCGATGGACTTGCCAGTAATGATGTCTGGGATATTACCGAAAGTGAAGATTTTGTCTGGGTTGGAGACAACAAAAATATCAGTAAGTATGACAAAGAATCTGGGAAATGGGAAGTCTTACCACTTCCAGATAACTTCCCTGGTTCCTTCGGTCTTGTTTCCAACGAAAGATTTCTCTTTTGCGGCGGAAATTACAACGCAACAAAAAACAATAATAGTATTGCTAAATATGACATTTTAGAGAAAAAATGGGGATTCCTTAAAGAAGATTTTGGAAGGGCCTATTACCGCCGGCCTCTTGCTGTTGACAGAGAGGACTTATGGATAGGACGGCCGGGTAACCAAACAGGCTTCTGGAATGAAAAAGATAAGAGGAATGAAAGAGGGGAAGAAGGGGTTGTAAGATATAACCTTAAGGACAACTTGGTGAAAGTCTATTCCTCCCAAAACACTGGCTGCAAGGGGTTATCAGATAGTTCGATAAGTGATATAAAAATTACCAAAGATTTTGTGTATGTTTCTTCCTGGGGTTCAGTATACAGATATAGTAAAGCGGATGATACCTGGAAACGATATTACCAGAGTGGAGGCAATAATATAGCAGTGGACAATGACTATGTTTATTCATACAAATTTGGACTTTACAAAACTGATTTAGAAACAGGAAAAAGAGAACATATTTTATACCTTGTTGATTTCTCCCCTGTATTTGTCCAAGCAATTTTAGCAGATGGAAACGATGTTTGGGTGTGCTCCCGCTATGAAGGAATAAGAAGGTATAACAAAAAAACAGATAAGTGGAAGGCATACGGAGAAAAAGATGGCGTCCTCCCAAATGATAGTTGGAGATGGGCAATTGCCAAAATCAAAAATGAAATCCTGGTAGGCACAAAATATGGAATAATAAAATATGACTCCATCTCTGACAAATGGATAGTGCCTTCTGAATATAAGCAATTATCAGGAAAAGGTGTAATAAATATCTGTGATGATGGAAAGTATTTGTGGTTTGGTCTATATAAAGAAGGGGTTGCAAGATACGATAAAAAAAGAAAAGAGTGGAGGTTCTTTACTCAAAAAGATGGTCTTTTTAAAAATGATGTTTGGTGTTTAGATAGGGATGAAAAATACATCTGGGCTACTTGTGGAGATTATGGTAATACCGCCATTTGTCGATTTGATAAAAGGAAACAAATCTGGGAAATATTTAAGGTATTTAAGGAAATATCTCGTCACTCTTTCCAATTTCGTGCTATGGTAGCAGAGAAAAAGAATCTTTGGCTAATAATAGACACAAATGATCCTAGATCAAGCCCCGCTGGATATGTTATTACAAAATACGATAGGGAAAGTAATCGGTGGTTTAGTTATAAAACTGATTTTTTTGAGAGCATTTCTCAAGATATAGTAATTGATAAAGATTGTGTCTGGTTCTTTGGTGGTGCCGACGGTAGATCCCGCTGTTATGACAGGAAAAGGGAAGAGTGGATTCCCTTTTCCTGGGGTGAAATGACCAGAGGTTCGGGTGGGCCGGCCGCCACAGACGCTGACTATCTCTGGGTTGGTACTCGTGGTGGAGTAATCCGCTTTGATAAGAAACTCTGGCTGGAGTATAGAAAGTTTTTCCCTTCGGATAAAGAATGAAAAAATTAGTTAGTGTTGGGCTTGGTAATAAAGAAATTTACAGGTTGGAACAACCTGTAAGATTAAGAACGGTAAATTAAAATGTAGGAAGTAAAGATGAAAAAAATACATTTCGTTTTAGTTCTTTTAATAATAGGTAGTTTGATTAACATTAGAGCTTTATGTGCGCAAAATTCTCAAACTCAGGATATGGCTTTTGAGTTAAGGGCCCATGCCCATGAGTATGAGAAAAAAGGAAATTTAGAAAAAGCGCTTGAACTTTATCAAAAGGCTTTTGAAACTTCAAAAGATATGCCATTTAAAAAAACAACGTTACTATTAATTGGACAGGTATATAGAAGAATGAAAAAATACGAAGAAGCTCTACAAATTTACCAGAAATATTTGGCATTAGCTTCAAACCCATTTGAAATAGTAAAAGGAAAAAGAAAAATAGCATATATTTATGTTGATCAGAAAAAATATCCTAAAGGATTAAAAATTTTAGATAAAATAATAGAAGAATATCCTAAAGAAAAATATCCTAAACCATTTAGACCATTTGCAGCGGATGCACAATTTTCAAAAGCTGCTATATATCATAATTTTATTAAGGATTATGAAAAGGCAATAAGTGAGTATCAAAAAATGATAAAAGAATATCCTGATGATTGGAGGGTAAAAGAAAACCCGATTTGCTTATACAAAATTGCTGCTTGTTATTCTACATTAAAAAAATACGATGATGCTATTGAAATAAGTCAAAAAATAATTAACGATTACCCTGGTACAGATTTTTCAAAGGCTGCAGAATTAGGTATAGAGTTTATAAATGAATATGCGAGGAAGGGTATAGAACCACCTCCTGGACTTATAAAGAAAAAAAGGGAAGAAGCGGGGTTAAAATAAGAAAGCGAAATCATAATCAAGGGAGATTACATGGCGGGAAAAGTTAAAAAGGAACTCCATTTTGGTGGTCTTGAAGATAAAATATCTGGTTTTAGCTACTTTATAGTGGGGAAATTTCAAATCCGAGTAGGAAAAAAATTGTGTGGTGTTGTTCTAACTGTGGCATGCCTATAAAGAAAATACGTTTGCTCTATTCAAGATGTGTATATTGTGGTGAACTCTTTAAAAAGGGACAAAAGATGAAGAAGATAAAAACGGAAAAAGGATAATGAAAAGATTAGTTAGTATTGGGTTAGTGGTGTGGCTGGTAACGGAGTTGATGAGTGTTGGACATGCAGAAGAAATTTATACACCAGAAATCATAATTCAAGCAAAGTGGGGAAATGGTCCGGGTGAGTTTGGAATTTATACAGAAGCAGAGCCAAGAGGCACTCCAAGCGATCCCATTGATTCTTTTAGGGGTCCAAGTGCCCTTGATGTTGATAAAAATGGAGATATCTATATCTTTGACCCGGTAAACTGGAGAGTAATGGTATATGACGAAACCAGTAAGTATAAATCTGTTATCAATTTAGAAAAAGATTCAAAACCAGGTCCTTATGGTTTCAAAGGAGGGCGTGTAGGTGGATATTGGTGGGAATATGATTTTATAAAAGTGGATTCAAAAGGAAACATTTATATTGCTATTGATAATGGGGGTAGTGATGGCATTCGTAAATTTAATAAAGAAGGAAGTCTGCTAAAAGTTTATATTAGCAAGAATGATATAGAATACGCAAAAAAAATCTGGCCTAAAGATAAACTCGAAATAGTTGATGTTGAGATCAAAGATCCAATGTTAATGTTCCCGCGTCGTCATTTACTCCTTAAATTATTTCCTTCTGAATATTATCCAATCACAGGTTATATAGATGAATCTCCTTCTTTAGTAATTTCTTCCAATTACAATCGAAGTAAAAAGGTTGTATTCTTTAAGTTTCCGAAAGGCTGGGGTATGTCAGATCTGCCTTCAAGAATACGCGCCAAGGTTTTAGATTCTCCAAAATATAAAAAAGAGGAAAAGCCCGCTGTGGTAGTAGTGGTTAATGAAGATAAAGGTATGGAAAGATTAGCTGTAATTGAAAATAAAAATGCTTACTATATCCATCCATGGAAAGAGGATATTTATGCTAATCTTTATGTAATGGTATGGAGTAGAGATTCTGAGAAGAATGTCAAAAATTATATCTATAAATATAATCTAAATGGCAATCTTGTTGGGACAATTGAAAGAATAACTCCTTCAAATAGAGACAAGCCCTATCCTTTTATAAGCCGGGAAGGAGATATTTACCAGATTACCTATGACTTCGATAAATTAGAAGAGGGGCTAAAAATTATCAGATGGAGAACAAAAAGTAAATGAAAAAATTAGTTGGTGGTGTGGTTGGTAGGCAGAACTATCTGATATGAGGATTAAATTGCGTAATCAGAACTTAATGCACTTTCAGTACGAACCTGCAGGGGTCGAGCTTGCTCGTCTGTCAACCAAGGTTGACTACTACAATAGCAGAGTAAACTCTGCAACTACATAAGCAAAGCAAGCTTTGCCACTACAATAAGAAATTCCATACAAGAAAATAATAGGAAAGTGTCATTCCCGAAATTAGTAAGCAGGAATGACAATAATGAGATTGCCACGGGACTTTGTCCCTCGCAATGACACAAAGATGTCATCTGCGTGTATCTGCGGATAAAAAAAGAAAATTCCTGTATAGTTTGATTTTTGGGTAAAGATAAGAGATAATAACATCTATAATGAAAGTCATTGGAGTAATTCCGGCAAGATTGGATTCTATTAGGTTTCCAGGTAAGGTCTTAGCCGACCTCTGGGGGAAACCAATTATCCAGTATGTCTATGAAAGGACAAAGGAAGCAAAGAGATTGGATGAAGTTTTGATTGCCACCGATGATGAAAAAATCTTTGATGCCGCCAAAAAATTTGGAGCAAAAGTAGTAATGACCTCAAAAAAGCATCTTACCGGAACGGACAGGGTTAGTGAAGCGGTAAAAAAAATTAAAGCGGAAATTGTCATTAACATTCAAGCCGATGTTCCGCTCATCAGCCCTTTAATGATTGATAAGGTAGCAGAGGTTCTGTTGGATAACTCAAATCTGGTTATGGCAACCTTGATGAAAAAGATTGAGAAAAAAGAGGAATTCTGTAATCCTAATGTGGTAAAACTATTAACGGATAGCCAGGGATTTGCCCTCTATTTTTCCCGTTCGCCAATCCCTTATTTAAAGGATGGTTTTGCTTCTTATAAGCATATTGGAGTTTACGGTTATCGTAAAGATTTTCTACTCACTTTCGTTCGACTACCCCGCTCACCCTTAGAGAAAATAGAAAACCTGGAGCAGTTACGTGTCCTGGAGAATGGTTATAAAATAAAGATGATTGAAACCGATTATGATCTGATTGAAGTGGATACAAAAGAGGACCTGCGCAACATCATACATCATTGCGGAGCAATCTCTCATGAAATCTAGCGAATTAAAAAGCAAATTAAAACAACAGGAAAAGGAACTGAGAATTCTGCGGCAGAAGGTCAAACAATTAGAGGTTCTTTCTTCGGTAAGTCAGACCATCGTTTCCAACCGCTATCTCAAAGAAATTCTGCAATTGATTGTAACGATGACCGCCCAGGTTATGAATTCCAAAATCTGCTCCATAATGTTACTGGATGAAAAAAAACAGGAATTGCCTATCACCGCGACGCAGAGTTTGAGCAAAACTTACAAAAATAAGCCAAGCTTAAGAGTTGGCGAATCAATCAGCGGCAGGGTAGTAAAGGAAAGAAAACCAATTACTGTCCTGGATGTAACAAAGGAACCTGGCTATATGTATCCGGAAATTGCTAAAAAGGAAGGGATTGTCTCTATGCTTTCCGTGCCAATGATGCTTAAGGAACAGGTAATTGGGGTGATTAACAGTTATACCTCTCACAAACATAAATTCGGTGATGGAGAAATAAAAATTTTACAGGCGGTAGCCAACCAGGCCGCGGTAGCCATTGAGAACACCAACCTTAATCAGAAAATCTTAGCCGCAAAGGAAGCCCTGGAAACAAGAAAATTTATTGAAAAAGCAAAAGGAATATTAATGAAGGAACTGAAGATTGGTGAGGATGAAGCCCACAAAAAAATCCACCGTAAAAGTATGGATTCAAGAAAATCAATGAAGGAAATCTCGGAGGCAATCATCCTCTCTTATGAGATGAAGAAAGAAAGTTGACAAAAAAATATTTATGTGATAGATTAAAATCAGTATTTCAATTCATCAGTAAAGTTTGGACACAGGCGTCCTAAAGACCCAAAGAAGGGGACAAGGATGCCTTTTTTTATAGGAGGAAAAAATGGAGAAGAAAAATATATTTGAGGTGGCTTGTCAACAATTAGACCTTGCTGCCAAAGAGTTAAAACTGGAACCAGAAGTTCTTATCCTTTTACGCCAACCAATGCGAGAATTACATTTCACTCTTCCGATAAGAATGGATAATGGTAAGGTAAAAACATTTCAGGGATTTCGTGTCCAGTATAATGATGCCCGTGGACCAACCAAAGGAGGAATCAGATTTCATCCTGAGGAGACGATTGATACGGTTCGCGCACTTGCTGCCTGGATGACCTGGAAATGTGCGGTGGCTAATATCCCCTATGGAGGAGCAAAGGGAGGAGTAATCTGCAATCCCAAGGAGATGTCAAAAGGAGAATTGGAGAGATTAAGCCGAGCTTACGTTGATAAACTATATCTGATGATTGGCTCGGAAAAGGATATCCCCGCTCCCGACGTCTATACAAACCCTCAGATTATGGCCTGGATGATGGATGAGTATAGTAAACTGAGAGGATATAATAGTCCGGGGGTAATTACCGGAAAACCATTGTCCATCGGTGGCTCCTTAGGGCGGGAAGATGCTACTGCCCGGGGAGCGCTTTTTACCGTCAGAGAGGCGGCAAAATATCTTAAGTTAAATTTAGCTCAAGCTACGGTTGCCATCCAGGGATATGGTAATGCCGGTTCCTTTATGGCAATTTTAACCAAAAAATTGTTTGGCTCTAAGATAGTAGCCATCACTGATTCCAAAGGCGGTATCTATAATTCTGAAGGGCTTGAGCCGGATGCAGTAGCCGAACATAAGAAGAAGACGGGCTCGGTCACTGACTTCCCGGGAACAGAGAAAATTTCCAATAAAGAGATTCTGGAATTAAAGGTTGACGTTCTTTGCCCCTGCGCATTAGAAAATGTTATCACTCAAGAAAACGCAAAAAACATCCAGGCAAAGATTATCGCAGAAGTCGCCAATGGTCCCACTACACCGGAAGCCGATAATATTCTTTTCCAAAAAAATGTTTTTATAATTCCCGATATTCTTTGTAACAGTGGAGGAGTAGTTGTTTCTTACTTTGAATGGGTGCAGAATAATTCCGGTTATTATTGGAAAGAAAAAGAGGTTTGTGAAAAACTGGATGAAAACATAACCAATGCCTTTGAGTCCGTTCTTGATGTTTCCATAAAACGTAAGATTGACTTGCGCCTCGCCGCCTACGTTATAGCCGTAAACAGAGTGGTAGAGGCAATGGAGACAAGGGGTTGGATTTAGGAGTTGATATTTTTTATTTAATAAAGTAAAATAATGGGAGGAGAAATGGCAATAAAAAGAATTATCCCCTGCCTGGATATCAAAGATGGCAGAGTGGTTAAAGGAGTGCATTTTGTCAAGATTAAAGATGCGGCCGACCCCGCAGAATCTGCCGTTGCCTATGAAAAACAGGGGGCGGATGAAATTGCTTTTCTGGATATTGCCGCTACTACCGAAAAAAGAAAGACCAGAATAGATTGGGTAAAAAGGGTAAGTGGGGTAATCAACATCCCTCTTACCGTTGGCGGAGGGATTAAGGATTTAGTTGATGTTGAGCCCATTCTGAAGGCAGGAGCAAGTAAAATCTCAGTTAATACCGCTGCGGTAAAGAACCCTTATCTTATTGAGGAAATTTCTAAAAAATTCGGAAAAAAATCAATTATCATTGCCGTTGATGGCAAAAAAACAAATAAAACAAAATCCGGATTTGAAGTTTATGTGCAGGGTGGCAGCACTGCAACAGGGATTGATGTGGTTGAGTGGGCGAGAAGAGTTGAAGAACTGGGAGCCGGCGAACTTCTGGTAACCAGCATTGATGCCGACGGCACCAAAGAAGGTTATGACATTGAATTTACCAGAAAGATTGCCGAAAGCGTGAAAATTCCGGTTATTGCTTCAGGGGGAGCAGGAAAACTGGAAGATATCCGGCTTGTTTTAACCGAAGGTAAGGCAGAGGCCGCTCTTGCCGCTTCTATCTTTCACTTTCATCAATATACCGTAAGGGATGTAAAAGAGTATCTTAAAAGAAAGGGATTAGAAGTAAAACTATGAAAGCAATATTAGCCCTTGAAAATGGCTCCGTATACAAGGGAAGGTCTATTGGAGTGGAAGGGGAAAGGTCTGGCTGGATTACCTTTTATACCGGTGTTGTTGGGTATCAAGAGGTGATGACCAATCCCGCCAATGCCGGTAAAATCATCGTGATGACCTATCCTCTGATTGGCAATTATGGCGCGGCTAAAAAGTTTAACGAAACTAAGAAATGCTGGATTAACTGTATGGTCATCAAGGAGAAAAGCCGTATCATTAGTAATTGGCAGGCAGAAGAAAGTTTCAGCGATTTTTTGAAAAGAAAAAAAGTTCTGGCTATGGATGGAGTTGATACCAGAACACTTATGCTTGAACTTCGTGATGATGGAGAGCAGTTTGGGATATTTTCAACGTTGGATTTTAATGCTTCGGCTTTAAAAAGAAAAATTAAGAAGGCAAAGAACGAGGAACCGGACTTCATTAAGAAAATATCGGTCAAAGAGATAACCGATTTAAGTCATCGGGGTTTGAGAACAGTCATTCTTGATATTGGAGTTACCAATAGCTTCCTTATTCAACTTAAAAGTTTGGGTTGCCAAGTTAAACTCCTCCCCTATAATATAGGATGTTCCGATTTATTAAAACTTTCTCCAAAATGTCTTATTATTTCAGAGGGTCCCGAGAAGGATAAGAACTTACCCATTGTAATCAACACCGTCCAGCAACTATTAGGTAAAATTCCGATGTTTGGATTAGGAACCGGCTGCCAGGTATTAGCGATGGCGATGGGAGCAAAAACCGAGAGAATGCCTCTGGGGCATCATGGTTTAAACTACCCTGTTTTAAAACCCGACTCACTCAAAGGAGAAATCACCGTCCAGAATCACAGTTATAAAATAGATGAAGATTCACTTAAGGAAAAGAATGTAGAAATTACCTGGCGTAATATAAATGACCAGAGTGTAGAAGGAATCCGGAATAGGAAACTGAAAGTTTTTGGATGCCAATTTTATCCTGCTTCTCTCGGTCCTGGTGAAGCAAATCCTGTTCTTAAAGAATTTATAGATAAAATTAAGGGGACTCCTAATGCCTAAGAGAAAAGACATCAAGAAAATTTTGATGATTGGTTCCGGTCCAATCGTTATCGGACAGGCCTGTGAATTTGATTATTCCGGCAGTCAGGCCTGCAAGGCACTGAGAGAGGAAGGCTACAAAACAGTTTTGGTGAATTCAAATCCCGCAACCATTATGACTGACCCTGAATTAGCCGATAAAACCTATATCGAGCCGTTAACCGTGGAAATTTTAACTAAAATCATTGAAAAGGAAAGACCGGATGCTATCCTTCCTACCTTAGGGGGGCAAACCGGCTTGAATCTGGCAACCTTCCTGGGAAGAGAGGGTGTTTTGAAAAGATACGGTGTCGAGTCCATTGGTGCCAGCGTCCAAGCCATTGCCAGGGCTGAGGACAGAGAACTTTTCAAGAAAGCAATGCAGGAAATTAAGGTTGACGTTCCTCAAAGCGGGATTGCTACTTCTGTGGAAGAAGGAATGAATATCGGTAAAAAAATAGGATTTCCTTTAATTCTCAGACCAGCTTATTGTCTGGGAGGTGCTGGAGGTTCCACCGTCTACAATAAGGAGGAACTCAAGGTTTGTCTGGCAAAGGCAATAGAGATGAGTCCTGTTAGCCAGGTTCTGGTGGAGCAATCGGTATTGGGCTGGAAAGAAATAGAGTTCGAGGTGATGAGAGATTGCGTGGATAACGTCATCATCATTACCTCTATGGAAAATGTAGACCCTATGGGCGTTCATACCGGCGATAGCATTGTAGTGGCACCGGCTCAAACTTTGAGTTCCGTGGAATATGCCAATTTCGTTAGTTTATCCAGGAAGATAATACGAACAATTGGTATTAGCGGAGGCGGAGCAAATATCCAATTTGGTCAGAATCCGGATAATGGGCATATTGTAATCATCGAGGTTAATCCCCGGTTATCGCGCAGTTCCGCTCTTGCCTCCAAAGCTACGGGTTTTCCCATCGCCAGAGTGGCGACAAAATTGGCAGTGGGCTTAACTCTTCCCGAAGTTATGAATCAAATCACCGGAAAGACCACATCATTCTTCGAACCCACAATCGATTATTGTGTCTTTAAAATCTGCCGCTTTACATTCGAGAAGTTCCCTGAAGCAGAAGCGGTGCTCAATACTTCGATGAAGGCGGTTGGTGAAGCAATGTCCATCGGAAGAAATTTCAAGGAGGCCTTTCAGAAAGGAATACGTTCCACAGAAACCTCTCGTTATGGATTCGGTGCCGACGGTAAAGATATCCCCGAAGAGTTACAGAAAGATTTGGAACTCATTAAAAAAAAGATAAAGGTTCCCAATGAGCAGAGGTTATTTTATATTCGTTATGGATTGAAAGCCGGACTTTCAGTAGAAGAAATTTATAAACTTTCCCGGATAGACCCCTGGTTTCTGGATAATATGAAGCAATTGGTTGAGATGGAGGAGGAAATCTCTAAATATAAGATGGTTGAGAAAAACCAGCGGCTGGCTATCCCGGTATCTTTGCTTAGAAGGGCTAAGGAGAATGGTTTCTCGGACAGACAATTGGCGTATCTATTGAATAGTACCGAAGAGAAGATTCGTTCGTTTAGAAAAAAGAATAAAATCCAGGCGGTTTTTAAATTAGTCGATACCTGCGGAGGAGAATTTAAAGCCGTTCAGCCCTACTATTATTCCACGTACGAACCGGTTAACGAATCCCATGTTAGTCCTAATAAAAATGTTCTCATCCTTGGTGGGGGACCAAATAGAATTGGTCAGGGAATAGAGTTTGATTACTGCTGTTGCCATGCCTCCTATGCGCTACGAGAAGAAGGGATAGATAGCATTATGGTTAACTGCAACCCGGAAACCGTTTCTACCGATTATGATACATCAAACAAATTATATTTTGAGCCCCTTACCGTAGAGGATGTGTTGAATATTGCCGATAATGAAAAGCCGATGGGTATTATCGTTCAGTTTGGCGGTCAGACCCCGATTAACATCTCGCGTCAGTTACACAAAGCAGGACTGAATATTTTAGGAACCAGTCCGGATTCAATCGATCGGGCAGAGAACAGAAAACGTTTTCGCTCTCTGTTAAAGAAATTAAATTTATCTCAAGCCGATAGTGGAACTGCCACCTCTTTTGAAACGGCAAAGAAAATAGCAAAAAAAATCGGATACCCTATATTAGTGAGACCATCCTATGTTTTAGGCGGTAGAGCAATGGAAATTGTCTATGACGAGGAAATGTTGGAGAATTTTATGCAAAAAGCGATAGAAGCATCTCCCGAACATCCGGTTTTGATTGATAAATTTTTAGAGGATGCGATTGAGGTAGACGTAGATGCCGTAGCCGATGGTCAAAAATGTGTCATTGCCGGGATGATGGAGCATATCGAAGAAGCCGGGATTCATTCGGGAGATAGTGCAATGGTTCTGCCTCCTCATACCTTAGGCGAGAGTATCATCAAGAAGATTAAGGAAAATACACATCTTTTAGCGAAGGAATTAAAGATTAAGGGTTTGTTGAATATTCAATATGCGGTAAGACATAATGTGGTCTACGTTCTGGAAGTAAACCCCAGGGCATCCAGAACCATTCCCTTTGTTTCTAAAAACACAGGTTTACCCTGGGCAAAGGTAGCCACCAAAGTAATCCTGGGGAAAACCCTGGAGGAATTAGGAATAACAAGAGAAATAAAGGTTTCCCATGTCGCGGTCAAAGAATCCGTTTTCCCCTTTACCCGGTTTCCTGGCGTTGATGCAATATTAGGTCCCGAAATGAAATCTACCGGCGAGGTAATGGGTATAGATGCTACCTTTGGTCTTGCTTATGCCAAATCCCAAATTGCAGCCGGACAGCAGATTCCATTAAAAGGAAACGTCCTCATTACGGTGCGGGACGAGGATAAAAGAAAGGTCATCTTTATTGCAAAAAAATTAGTTGCTTTGGGTTTTAAACTTTTTGCTACCAGCGGTACCCATAGGGTCTTAAGGCAAAACGACCTTGAAGTCGAGGTGGTCTCAAAATTAAAGGAAAAACGACCTCACATTATAGATATGATTAAGAATGGACAACTTCATTTAATTATCAATACCCCTCTAGGAAAAATTACCAAGAAAGACGAAACAAGCATCAGAAGCACCGCAATTTTTTATAAAGTTCCCTTGGTAACAACCATTGCGGGAGCAGAAGCCACAGTAAGCGGTATCGAAGCCCTCATCAAAAAGGGAATGTCGGTTAAGTGTCTGCAGGAATATCATAAACTCATTAAACATTGAGGAGGTAGGATAATGAAAAAGTTTAATGCCGGAAATTTTATTAAAGAAAAAACGGATGAGATTAAAAAGCAGGTAGGAAGTGGCAAAGCACTCTGCGCTCTCTCCGGCGGGGTTGATTCCACAGTTGCGGCAGTTTTAGCCCATAAGGTACTGGGAAATCGTTTACTCTGTCTCTTCATCGATGATGGGCTGATGAGAGAAAATGAAGCCAATGATGTGGCAAAAATGTTCAAGAGTCGCGGAATCAGAACTAAAGTTTTAGCCGCCCAGAAAGAGTTTTTCCAATCCCTAAAGGGTATTGAAGAGCCGGAGGAAAAGAGAAAAATTTTTCGTAATATTTTCTATCAAACTTTGGGTTCAGCGGTTAAGAAGGAAAAAGCGGATTACCTTATTCAGGGAACGATAGCCGCCGACATCCTGGAGACAAAGAAAGGAATAAAGACCCAGCATAACGTTTTAGAACAAATTGGTTTTTCCCCAAAAAAATATGGTTTAAAAATTCTTGAGCCCCTAAAAACCCTTTATAAAAATGATGTCAGGGAAGTGGCAAGGACTCTGGGATTGCCAAAGATACTCTCCGAAAGAATGCCTTTCCCCGGTCCAGGATTAGCCACAAGGGTTGTCGGCGAGGTAACTCTGAAAAGAATAAAGATTGTGAGAAAAGCGACAAAGATTGTGGAAGAGGAGATAAAAAAATTAAAGCCATTTCAGGTACTTGCCGTTCTTTTCCAGGATAAAGCAACCGGAATCGTAGAGGGAAAAAGGCGGTTCGGTAACATTATCGCTATCCGCTCGGTTGAATCAAAGGATGCAATCACAGCTAAAGTCACAAAGATTCCTTGGAAAATTTTGGAAAAAGTGGCAGAAAGGATTATAAAAGAAATTCCCTCTGTGGTGAAAGTCCTCTACGATTTAACCCCTAAACCACCAAGCACAATTGAATATATTTAAGCGAAAAATGTGGACGGCCGCTTACCATCCTGGCAGTGAATAGAGTTGCGGAAGCAACGAGAATTCGGGGATTATATCCCTAAAAAAAGGAGTGTGAATCATGGTTAAGTCAAAAAAAGAGCTTTTGGAAAAGATTAAGGAAAATAATGTAAGGTTTATCCATTTATGGTTTACCGACATCCTTGGCTTTTTGAAAAGTGTCGCCATAACATCCGGGGAATTAGAGCGGGCAATTAATGAAGGAATTGGTTTTGACGGTTCTTCCATCGAGGGATTTGCCCGGATCGATGAAAGTGATATGATTGCACTACCGGATATAAGCACCTTTCAACTCTTGCCCATTGGTATAAATGAAAACTATCAAACCGGCCGAATCTTCTGTGACATTATGAAACCTGATAAAACCCCTTACGAAGGTGACCCCCGTTGGATACTAAAGAAAATATTAAAAGAGGCCTCTAAAATGAAATTTACCTCATATATGGGACCGGAATTGGAATACTTCTATTTCAAAAGTTCAAGTTTACCTCCACAACTATTGGATAAAGGTGGTTACTTTGACTTTACGCCAATGGACATTGCCAGTGACCTGCGCAAGAAAACAATCCAGGCATTGGAAAAGATGGAAATAACTGCAGAATGTAGCCATCATGAGGTTGCACCCAGTCAACACGAAATTAACCTTAAGTTTAGCGATGCCCTTTCAATGGCCGATAACATTATAACCTGCAAACTTTTAATCAAAGAAATCGCTTTAAAACATGGAGTATATGCTACATTTATGCCCAAACCCATTTACGGGGAAAATGGTAACGGAATGCACGTTCATCAATCCCTTTTTTGGGAGAATAAAAATGCTTTTTTCGATTCCCAGGACAAAAATCACCTTTCCCTGGTGGCTAAACAATATCTTGCCGGTCTCCTGCGTCATAGCCCTGAAATCACAGTGGTAACAAATCAATGGGTGAATTCCTATAAGAGGTTAGTTTCAGGTTATGAAGCACCGGTATATCTCACCTGGGCCTTAAAAAACCGCTCCGACCTCATCAGATTACCCGAATATCAACCCGGTAAGGAAAAAGATACTCGTATCGAGTTTCGCTCTCCTGACCCTTCATGTAACCCATATTTGGCCTTTGCGGTAATGTTAGCCGCCGGTTTAGAAGGTATTAAAAAGGAATACAAACTTCCATCCCCCACAAATCGAAACGTTTACCAAATGACAGAAAAAGAACGAAAGGAGAATAAAATTACCACGCTTCCCGGAAATCTTTATGAAGCAATAAAGGTCGCTGAAGGAAGTAATTTATTGCGTCAAACTCTTGGCGAGCACATTTTTACTAAGTTGCTGGAGAATAGGAGAATTGAATGGAATCATTACAAAACTCAGGTTACTTCTTATGAGTTAGAAAAATTCTTTGCGATTCTTTAAAATTGTAGTTGCAGAACAAAGGTTATGAAAAACGGCTTTGACACAAAAAAATATTTGAAAGCACAAACTTCAGCTATCCTTGAAAGAGTAAAAAAATTCAGGAGAAAGTTATATCTTGAATTTGGGGGAAAGCTCTGCTATGACTTCCATGCTTCCCGTGTACTGCCCGGCTATGACCCCAATACAAAAATTTTTCTTCTCCAACAACTTGGAGATAAAATAGAAATAATCTTTTGTGTTTCGGCAAAAGACATCGAACAGGGAAAAATAAGGGGTGATTTTAATTTAAGTTACGAAAGTATGACGCTTAAAACAATAAATGATTTGAGACATTTTAATCTCGCGGTCAATGCCGTAATAATCAACCGTTTCAGCGGAGAAAAGCAGGCATTAAAATTAAAAAGGTATCTGGAAAATCAAAAAATAAAAACATATTTGCAAGCGGAAATTCAGGGCTATCCGGCCGATGTAGATAAAATATTAAGCAGGGAAGGATACGGAAAAAATCCTTACATAAAAACAGTGAAACCAATCGTAATCGTTGCTGGAGCAGGTCCGGGAAGTGGAAAAATGTCAACCTGTCTTTCTCAGATATATCATGATTCAAAACAGAATAAAAAGTCAGGATTTGCAAAATTTGAAACTTTCCCGATATGGAATCTTCCTCTCGAACATCCGATAAATTTTGCTTATGAGGCGGCAACCGCTGATATTGGCGATAAGAATATGATTGACCCTTATCATCTAAAGGCCTACAATAAAACGGCTATTAACTATAATCGAGACATAGAAAATTTCACCATAATGAAGAAAATTATAGAAGAAGTTTCTGATATAACCTATAAATCACCCACGGATATGGGTGTCAGTATGACCAAAAAAGGAATAATTGATGAGACGATAGTAAAAGAGGCGGCAAAACAGGAAATAATAAGAAGATATTTTCGTTATAAAAGGGAATTTTTACTCGGCATCACAGAAAAGGAAACAATTGGAAGAGTGGAAAAAATAATGCAGAAATTAAATTTAAAAGAAGGGGACAGGAAAGTAGTGCAAGAAGCAAGAAAAGCAGCCGCAGAGTCAAAAAAAAGAGCAATCAGAAAAAAGGATAATATCAATTTTTACTGTGGCGCTGCTTTACAAATCGATGGAATTATCGAGAAAGGAAAAAATTCTTCTCTCCTGCATGCCGAATCTGCAGCAATAATTAATGTTATAAAAAAATTATCAAGAATTCCGAAAAAGATTGATCTTCTCCCCAAACAGATAATCCAAAATATTACCGAGATGAAAGGAAATTTGCGAGAAAAAACGACCAGCTTAAACGTGGGAGAGGCACTGGTGGCATTAGCCATATCCTCTACGATGAATCCGGCTGCCGCATTATGTATAAAAAATCTCCCAAAACTAAATGGAACTGACATGCATACAACCCATATGCCCAGCCAGGGAGATGAGGAAGGAATAAGAGATCTGGGTATCAATCTTACCACCGATGCAGTGATGCTCAATGAACTTTATTTTAGACGATAAGGAAGCGAGGAAGTTTACTTCAGCGGCACGTTTGTTTGCCCCAGCGAGGCAAACTGCACTCTCATTCCTTCTCGCTCATCCTTCGGATACCGTGCCCGCTTCGTCGTCATGAAGGCACGCTTAAAGTAAACTTCCTCGCCTTGAGGAAAAGAAAAATATTATGGAAGAAAACTGTGGACTGTTTGGGATTTATTCAGATAAAAATATCATTCAGGAGCTTTACTATGGAATTTTTAAATTGCAGCATCGCGGGCAGAGATACTGCGGCATCTTAACCTTTAAAAAAGAGATTAAAATAATCACGCATAAAGGTTTCGTCCGGCATACCTTCACCCCAGAAGAATTGAAAAATCTTGCGGCAAATTTTGGTATCGGTCATGTCAGTTTAAAGGAACGTCAACCCATCATCTTGGAATCAAAATTAGGAAAATTCGCCATTGCCTTCAGCGGAAATATCCTTAATGCCGACAACCTTATTGCCGATTTAAAGAGTAAAGGTTATTCCTTTGCTGCCAATACCCAGATAGAACTTCTGGCAAAACTGATTGCCCAGGGAAAAAACTTTGTTGATGGAATAGAGAAAATGTCTCGTCAGATTAAGGGCTCTTATGCTCTTTTAATCTTAACCGATGAAGGAATCTACGGAGCGCGTGACCCTTATGGATTCAAGCCGTTAGTGCTGGGTAAAAAAAATAAAACTTTCGCCATCTCTTCAGAATCACGGCCATTCAGCATATTGGGTTTAAAGATTCTCCGGGATGTTAGACCGGGAGAAATCCTTTTCATTAATCAAGACGGATGTCAGACCAAGAAGGTAATTGAGGGTAGGAGAGTTGCTCATTGCGCTTTTGAATGGGGTTATATTGCTTCTATGGATTCGGTTATCGATGGTGTCCCTGTGGTGAGAGCCAGAAATAACCTGGGAGCAAGTTTGGCAAAAAAGGATAATATAAAAGTAGACCTGGTAGCCCCTGTTCCTTTTTCCGGGATTGGACATGCCCTTGGCTACCATAAGGAATCAGGGATTCCTTATGATGAGGTTTTTTTAATCGATCGGTTTGCCAGCAGAAGTTATACCCCTCTAACCCAGGAAGAACGGGATGAAGAAGCAAGAATAAAACTTTCGGTAATTGAAACTGTAGTTAAGGGGAAAAGAATCATCTTGTGTGATGATTCCATTGTCAGGGGAACGCAAATCAGAAATAAGGTTCTGGAATTGAAAACTGCCGGGGCAAAGGAAGTCCATGTCCGAATTGCCTGCCCTCCCCTGATTGCACCCTGTCCATATGGTATCTCCACAAGGTCATACCAGGAATTAGCTGCCAGTCAATATTCCATCAAAGAGATTGAAAAACGTATTGGGGCAGATTCTCTTCGCTATAACAGTTTAGAAGATTTTGTTAAAGCCATTGGTCTCCCGAAGAATAAACTCTGTCTCACCTGCTGGACCGGAAAAGAAATAATCTGACACGAAGTGTCATTACGAGGAGCGATAGCGACGTGGTAATCTCGAGATTGCCACGCTCACTCCGTTCGCTCGCAATGACAATGGTATACTATGGATTACAAGACGGTTATTGGATTGGAAGTTCATGTTCAGTTACTTACCAATTCCAAGTTATTCTGCAGTTGTAGTACCCAATTTGGGCAAGTACCCAACAGCCAGGTTTGCCCAATCTGTCTGGGAATGCCCGGCGTTCTTCCGGTGATTAATGAAAAAGCGGTAAGATTAGGCATTAAGAGTGCCCTTGCTCTTAATTGTAAAATTTCCGAATTCACACAATTTGCCCGTAAGAACTATTTTTATCCAGACCTGCCCAAAAATTACCAAATTTCCCAATTCGAAGAACCGCTAGCTACCAATGGTTATCTTAATCTAAAAAGGGGGGAGGTCGGAATAAAAAGAGCACATTTAGAGGAGGATGCAGGAAAACTCATTCATCGCGAAGAAGAAACCTGCAGCTTTATTGATTTTAACCGTTGTGGTATTCCTCTTCTGGAAATAGTGAGCGAACCGGAACTAAAAAGTCCCGAAGAGGCAGAGGAATATCTGAATCTTTTAAAACTAATTTTAAAATATCTGGAAGTAAGCAATTGCAATATGGAGGAAGGTTCCTTACGCTGCGATGCTAATCTCTCTGTCAGTCCAAAAGGAGAAAAAGAATTGGGGACAAGAACTGAAGTAAAGAATATAAACTCCTTTAAGAATGTCCGAAAAGCCCTTGCCTATGAGAGAGAACGACAGATTAAACTGTTGGAAAGTGGAGAAAAAGTAAATCAGGAGACAATGCTCTGGAACGAAAAAAAGGGAATTACCCTTTCGATGCGCGGTAAGGAGGAGTCCCCTGATTACCGCTATTTTCCGGAGCCGGACTTAATTCCATTTATTTTGGAGGAAAAAAAACTAAACGAAATAAAAAAAGGAATCGATGAATTACCTGAGACAAGAAAACAAAGATTTATCCTGAATTATCATCTTACAGATTACGACGCAAAGCTTTTAACTTCACAGAAACCCCTGGCAGATTATTTCGAAGAGGTAACTATTCATTTTAAAGAAGCAAAATTGGTCAGTAACTGGGTTCTGACGGAACTTTTGGGAAGATTAAACTCCCAGCATCTGACAATTAGTCAATCTCCTGTCACTCCAATCTATTTAGCTGAACTTCTCCAGATGATTGCCGAGAATAAAGTGAGCGGAAAAATGGGAAAAGAAATTCTTGACAAAGTTTTTCAAAGCGGGAAAAGCCCGGGTTCCATAGTCCAAGAAGGAGGGCTAACCCAAATCTCCGGTTCAAACGAACTATTGAGAGTCGTTCGGGAAGTAATCAAGGAAAATCCCAAAACAATCTCTGATTATAAAAAGGGGAAAGAAAAGGCAATTGGTTTTTTAGTAGGAATGGTGATGCAAAAAACAAGGGGTAGGGCAAATCCCGCAAACGTAAATAAACTCTTGCAGGAAGAACTGAAAAAAAATGAAAATTCAGGAATTAACGGCGCATCAGATTCATAAGTTATTGATTAAGAAAGAAATTTCCTGCCAAGAAGTTGTCTTGGAAATCTTCAAAAGTATTGAGGAGAAAGAAAAAGATATTCATGCTTATCTATCTTTAAATCAAGAAAAAGCCATTCTCCATGCTAAATCCATTGACGAAAAGATCAAACGAGGCGAGCCGCTTCTTCCTTTAGAGGGAATCCCAATCGCCATTAAAGATAATATGTGCATCTCAGGAGAAAAAACCACCTGCGCCTCTAAAATTTTAGAAAATTTCATCTCTCCTTATGACGCCACGGTAATCAAAAAATTAAAAGAAAAAGGTCTCATCTTTATTGGCAAAACAAATATGGATGAGTTTGCCTTCGGTTCCTCTACGGAAAATTCCTACTTTGGCGCAACCCACAATCCGCATAACTTGGAGAGAGTTCCCGGTGGTTCCAGTGGGGGTTCCGCGGCAGCGGTAGCCTCTGCTGAAGCAACCCTTGCCTTGGGTTCGGACACCGGCGGTTCTATCCGACAGCCAGCAGCTTTCTGCGGAGTAGTAGGACTAAAACCAACCTATGGCAGCGTCTCCCGCTTTGGATTAGTTGCTTTTGCTTCCTCCCTGGACCAGATTGGCCCTCTCACCAAAGATGTTACCGATAGCGCTCTATTGATGAACATTATTGCCGGCTATGACCCTCTTGACTCCACCTCGGTAAATAAACCTGTGCCGGATTATACTAAAACCCTAATCCCTGAAGTGAAGGGTGTCAAAATTGGTATTCCCCGGGAATATTTCATCTCCGGGATTGAGCAAGAAGTGGAAGATAATGTGAAAAAGAGCATTAAATTGTTGGAAGAGGCAGGAGCTGAATTACAAGAAATTTCTCTTCCTCATACAGAATATGGAATTGCTACCTATTACATTATTGCTACTGCCGAGGCAAGCGCCAATCTTGAACGCTTTGATGGTATCCGCTATGGCTACCGTAGTAAAAACAGTGAGACATTAGCCCAACTCTATGAAAATAGTCGGGCAGAAGGATTCGGCGCAGAAGCCAAGAGAAGGATTATGTTGGGGACTTATGTGCTTTCTGCCGGTTATTATGACGCATATTACCGAAAGGGACAAAGAGTAAGAACTTTGATTAAAGAAGATTTTGACCAGGCATTCAAAAAAGTGGATGTAATTCTTACCCCAACCTCTCCCACCACCGCCTTTGAAATTGGCGAAAAAATCAATGACCCTCTAAAAATGTATTTAGCCGATATTTTTACCGTCTCGGCGAATCTCGCTGGAATACCTGCAATCAGTGTTCCTTGCGGCCTCTCAAAAGAAAAATTACCGATTGGTCTTCAGATTATTGGCTCTGCTTTTGGGGAAGAAAAAATTTTCCAGATTGCCTTTGCCCTGGAGCAAAAAATGAAAGGGGATAAAAAATGAAAAATAATTTTAATAAAAGTTTTGATTTTTTAGGAATGAGTAATTCTGAAATTGAAAAAATAAAGAAAAAATACGCTTGGGGTCTTACAATCAATGAATTAAAGATTGCGCAGAAAAAAATAAAAAGACCAATTATGTTAACTGAGGTATATATTTTAGACAGCCTCTGGAGCGACCATTGTTCTTATAAGCACTCAAAGAATAAACTGAAACAATTAATTAGAAAGAATAGATATGTCCTAGAGAGTGAAAAGAGCGATGCCGGAGCAGTTTGTCTCCCCGACAGTAATTACGCCATTGTCTTTAAGATCGAGTCCCATAATCATCCAACCCTAATCAATCCCGAAGATGGCGCAGCTACCGGAGTGGGAGGAATAATAAGAGACATCTTTGCTATGGGTGCAAGAAACTTAGGTGTTGGTGCTTCCCTGCGCTATGGCCCTAAAGGAAGCCAGGATGAGATTTTAAGCGGGGCAATGAAAGGTGCTGCCGAATATAACCAGATAATGAAATTACCTCTAATCGACTCCGATATCTATTATGATGAAAGTTTTACTCATAATTGTTTGATGAATGTTAGTGCCCTAGGCGTGATTAACAAAAAAGAAATTATTCCCAACATCGTATCTCCGGATGCTGTCGGTTATAATCTTATTTACTTTGGGAAACCCACTGCAGGAGCAGGATTCGGAGGAGCCTCCTTTGCCTCACAGGCATTTGAGGAAGGAGTGAAAAACGAGATTGAATTTGGTTCAAATCCCGTTTTAGAAAGAGCTACCTTTATTGCCTTTGAAAAGGTAAAAAATAGGTTAAAGAAAAGGGGGTTATTTAAATACATTTCGCTAAAGGATATGGGGGCTGCCGGTCTAACCTGTTCTACGGTGGAGCAGACAGCTCCCAAGAAATTAGGGGTTGAAATTTACCTGAATAAAGTCCCTACACAAAAAGGAAAAAAGGTAACCCCTGCTGAATTAGCGGTGGGGGAAGACCAGGAAAGGAATATGCTCATTGCCCCCAAAGGAGAAGCCACCAGGATTATCCTTAATATTTTTAATCAGGACAAAGAGTTCAAAAAAGCAGGAGGGAAAGCGATAGTTATTGGAAAGGTAATCGAGAAGGATAAATTTATATTGCGTGATAAAGAGAATATTTATTGTGACCTGCCGGCAAGTTTGATCACGAACGCTCCTGTCTATAAACCGAAGAGTATGCCTCCAAAACATAAAATTGTAAAGCAATTTCAGGTGAAAAAACCTGCAAATCTGAAAAAAACAATTCTTAATTTATTAAATTCTAAGAATGTCTGTTTTAGAAAAGATATTTCTAAGATGTTTGAAATGAAAAAATGGGTAACTCATATAATTAAGAAAGCAAGCCAAAAAGAGAAAAACATTGGCATCGGATTGGTCTTTGGAGGAAAATCTATCCATGGAAGAAATGGAACACCAAAAGAGCAGGCATTTTTGGCAACAGTATCAGCGCGCTTAAAACTGGCTGTTTCTGGCTTAAAGCCGATTGCTATGGCCGATGGTTGTAACTACGGTGACCCGGAAAACCCCGAGCATTATTACTGTTTCTCGCAAGGAATTAACGGACTTAATAAGGCCTGCCAAATCCCAATCTATAATGAGCCAAAAGAGCCCCTGGCAGTGGTTTCAGGAAATGTCTCGCTGAAAAATACCTATATCAGTGGAGGAAAAGAAAAAACAATCGACCCATCATTAATTCCAGCAGTCCTGGGATATATTGAGGATTACCACCAGGCAATAACAATTAAATTAAAAGAGTCCGGGAATAACCTCTATTTAGTCGGCAAAAGAAAACACCAATTTAAGGGTTCGGAATATGCGAAGATAAACAATCAATTAGGAAAAAACCTGCCAATGGTCAAGGAAAAAATGGTAGAAAAATTGGAGTATTCTATAATAGATGCCATTCATCAGGGTTTGATAAAATCCGCAAAGACCATTGAAAATGGAGGGCTCATCGCGGCTCTCGCCAAAATGATGCAGGAAAGCAAAAATATTGGAGTTGAATTAAAAATAGAAAGTTTTGCCAATGGCCTTAGAGAGGATTACGCCCTGTTTAGCGAATCCATTGGCTATATTATCGAGGTTGAGAAAAATAAGGAAAAAAGATTGGAAAAATTGTATAAAAAATATGCTCTGGAACTGGCACCAATAGGCAGGACGACAAATATACGAACTATTGCCGGCTATATCAACGATAAAAAATTATTTGAAATCAATCATTGAATCCAACCTTTTTTTCTTAAAAAAATCCTGGTGA
>SDBU01000697.1_pt1 | contig 47760 bp, 88 predicted proteins | sample 2277071 | NCBI WGS metagenome assembly SDBU01 (sample SAMN10397929, study PRJNA504765) | marine sediment metagenome | isolation source: marine sediment core GS08_GC12, 126 cmbsf | place: Arctic Ocean: Gakkel Ridge, Loki's castle | collected 2008
TTTAACCCTTCCCGGTTCTGAAAATCTTTGTGGTCTAGCCCGGGTGGTGCGATCCAATGCCATGGCATCGTTGGAAAACATACCCTTGTGGCACGAGCGGGATATCAGCCACTCATCCGTAGAGCGGATTATCGCGCCTGACAGTACCATATTGATAGACTACATGCTCAACAGAATCACCGGGCTTATTAAAAATCTGGTTGTACATCCCGAGAACATGAAGGCCAACCTGCAACTCCTTAAAGGGCTGGTTTTCTCGCAACAGATTATGCTCGCTCTGGCGGAATCCGGGGTAAGCCGTGAAGATGCGTATAAAATGGTCCAGACCCAAGCCATGCGGGTATGGAAGCAAAAAAAGGATTTTACATTCAACAAGAATTAACAATTTATAAGCTCGTGCCGATCAAGGGGGAGTGAATGGACACTTCAAAAGAATACATAGAGATGTGTGAGAAGGCTATTGAGATACAAGATAATTGGCTTCCCAAAAAGGGGGATTACAATTTGCATGTGTCATTGACCGGAGATTGTTCACTCGGCATTGTAGCGGATGAATCAGGAGCACATAAATTTCAATTTTTCCTAACATGGCTCCCCCGACAAGATCAGTTACAGGAGATATATTTAAACAACAGAAAGCATAAGATAAATTGCGGACAGATGAGTATGTTTTTTGAAGATTGGAGAGGAAATGAGTTAATGAAATATGGGAAAGACTTGATTGCATGGTCTATGGAACAGCTTTGGCTTGCGTTTCTTTATGACCAAAAATATAATAAACAATGGGACGGGAATAATTGGATATTAAAATAGTAAGCACTTGACAAATATGCTCAATAACGTGATAGACTGTGGGAAGAAATAATAGTTATGCAGGAGAAATGATGGGAACAGACCCATTAGATAGAAATAAAACAAATTTGACTCATAAGATAACTGCGTTAGCTTCTGCTTATTTAGATGTTTTAGGGTGCAAGCCGATTGAAACAGAAGTACCACTAAGCGATGGAAAAATAACAGATATAGCCTCTTTTACCTATCCTACTATGACAGAGTTGAAACAAGGGAAATTATTAAAAAGAATTATCGGCGATGAAGTTTTTGGTAATGATAACAGGGCGGATTTATTTCGATATAGATATGGAGAGATATTAACCGTAGCTGTTGAAGTCAAAATATCCTTATCTGATTTCAAGAAAGATTTAGGCAGAAAATACGATTTAAAAAAGCATATATTTATACCTGCTCACTTATATTATTTAGCTATGCCGAGAATGGTAATAGAAAAGATAGAGGGAATAGCAAATCATAGATATTGGGGTTTGATAACTTGTTCTGATAATGGCGAGAAAATTCTTAAAATAGAACCGCCTTGGTTTGTGAATCCTTTACATTCATATCAAATTATAGACTTAATAGCACAGGTAGCAATAAGGCGAGACCATAGAACACGATATAGAGTAATGCGAGATTTTTTAAAATCTTATAGAGCAGGTAGGAGAAATAATGCCAAACAAACCTGAGAAGCCGAAGAAAAAAGAACTAATAGAATATTGGGAAGATTGTACGTCTACTGGTAATGCAGACGATGCCTATGATCATGGGATGGCTAGGGGTGAGATATTTGGATGCAACAAAGCCATCGCCGACTACGAAGCCTATCTGCCGACGGAAGATGATTTATTCATCATCATAAGGAAACAGTTATGCGATGGAACTGTTGACTGCGAGAACTATCCTGAATGTATGGCTACATTCGGAGATGAAGTAGAAGTAAACGGGTGTCCGCCATCAGAAGTAGCCAAAGCGGTATCCGACAGGATCGGGAGGAAGGCGTGAAAGTAAGGTTGTTGGAACATAATAGCGATGAGCAGATGAATTGGGATGGTAATGATGATACGAGAGAACATTTGAAAGTAGGACAGATATATGATTGCAGAAAAGAAGTGCATAGATGGCATACGAAATATTTCATTAATGGCAAGAAATTCAACAGTGTTTGTTTCGAGGGGATAGATGAAAACTCGTAAGAGAAGAATAAAACAATATACAGATAAGAGATTCGCTTATTTTTCTGATGTGACAGAGTTGGTATTAGATGAACACCACGCCCAAATAAGCAAATGGGGAATACAAACTCATTCAATGTTTGAATGGTTGGCGTATACAACAGAGGAATTAGGAGAATTAGCAAAGGCAATTTCTGAACAGGAATACCGAGGCGGTTCAAAAGAAGATGTTATCAAAGAAGCGATACAGGTTGCTACTTTAAGTTTAAAAATAGCAGAAATGATGAGGGAGAGCCACAATGAAAACTCGTAAATGGCAGGTTAGTTTTGAGATAGCGTGTACCAATAGTTTTCCTACAGTAACGTTTCTTAAAAGTTTTTTTAAGAATATGTTTACGGGGAAATATACGAAAGTAAAAAATCTCAAAGTAACGAGGGTGGAATGAAAAAATACAGAGTACACAATGTATGTATGAAGATCTACGACGAAGAAGGCGATCCGACAGGATGCGAGATGAAGCAGGGTAAGAAGTATTTTTCAACTGCGTATATCAGGAAGTATATCAAAGAATCGTTTGCGATGGATGTTGAGGGATTTAAGATCGGGGATACGTTGCTTACAAGAATGCCGGACGAGGAGAGATGATGGAAGTGCATTGTGATGATTGCAAGTTTTTTCGTATATACGACCATTATGAATATCGTTGTAAATATTATAGAGAAGAAATAACGAGCTGGCGATGTGGGACATACTCTATTTCGGGTGATCCAGAGTGGCATAATAGAAATAATAATTGCCCGGCATTCATTAGAGCAAATGCTTTCCGTAGATTTATAAATAAAACATAAGGAGGAGGAATGCGAATGAAGGTACACAAGGAGAAGATCGTAAAGGTGTGGGTTGAGACCTGTGACACTTGCGGGGAAGTGCTTGACCCGAAACAGGGGGATGAAGTCGTCCGGGTAATCTACCGCAAGCTCGGCAAAGGTGTCAAGGACAAGAAGCAATGGGAGAATCTGAAGAAGGAACTGCATCACGGGGAATGCTACGATAGAATGCCTACGCCAGAGGAGGCAGTCAGAGATATCAAAGATACCAAGAAAAAGAAATAGGCGTAATCATCATACAATAGGCTCTTGTGAAGGGCAGAGTGGAGTGGTATCCTAATGTTGCAAGGCATTGCAGACCCCTGCCTCTGCCTGCAAGAGCTATGCAAAGGAGCAAAGCAATGGTCGGATGGACGTCAGGTACATCATCAAGGGATAGTAATACCCAAGACATTAGAATGAGTTCCGGGACAGGTGAAACTTGGATTACAACAGATACGGGAGTATTTAAGCCCGCTCAAAAAAGAAAGCAAAAAATGGAGGTTGATTTATGTTTATGCACAAAGCATTTGTGGAAATGAGGGATTTGATGGTAGAAATTAGAGATTTAACAAAAGAGAACTACATGCTGAAGGACAAGCTGGAGCGAGTTGGGGAAAGACATACATTCGAGATTGAGAAGACAAAATTCGAGTGTGCCAAGAGTATGCAAAAAGACCTTATTGAGAGCGATATACAGCGTGTAAGAGCTATTGCAAAGCTCGAGACCTATATGGATATGGATACGCAAGATGAGCGTAAGCATATACAGGAGATGCTGGAGAAAGCGATAGATGCTCTTGGCAAGAGACAGGTGACTATCAACAATCAAGGAGAATAAAATGAATTGGACTTTCATAGGTGGGTTTGTATGTGGATTCGTAGTATGTGCGATAGTCTGGAAGTTGATGTCTTGGTTTATGGAATAGGGGGGGGCAAATGGACTGGGAATTAATTAGTACAGTCGTTTTTATTCTTTGTGTGATATTTTTTATTTTTGCTAAATGGTATTGAGTGAGCATTATGGAATAGGGGGGGGCGATATGGATAAGGGCATAAGCGACATATTCAAATATGACGAGGTATATTTTGAGGCATGGAAATACAATCATCCACCGATGGCTCTCAATAGCATAATACGCAGGTTTATGGCTCATTTCCGGCCGATGAACGGCGACAAGCATCTTATTACGATTACGAGGGTGAAGGAATGAAAAGGAGGATTGAATGAGTGAAGAAAAGCACATTTGTCCAGAGTGTAAGAAAAAAACTTTATCAAAAAAGAATCCCAATGTATGGGAATGTACGAGTTCGTCTTGTGGCTATTATGAATATCCTAAACAAGGTTTAAATTCATCTATGGGAATAGAAGGATATTTAAGAAGATATGGAAAATAAGGAGGTTGTATGAATGAAGCTATTTTACAGAAGGTAAACGAAGTCGTAAAGACGCTGAACCTAAACATTGATTCAGAGACTGGGAAGACAGCTCTGCTGGAGACGATCAAAGAGCTGATTCCATTAATCCGGTGGTATGTGATTGTCGAGAAGGTATTTTTTATCGTGAGAGCCGTAATGATTATAGGAGGTATCTACCTATGCTTAAAGACAGTGTATCGAATAGTGGACAGAATGTACGTAAAAAAAGACTAGAATTACTTGACGAAGATGGCTGCCCCGAAAGCATACCTAAAGGATTCGCTTTTGTGTTTGCTATTTTGGCATTCTCGATTGCAATATTGGTTATCCTAATGTTGGTTTCATTATGAAACCGATAAGACGTAAGCCAAGAGGCGAGATGAACAAGGCAGAAGCCCGGTATGCTCAGGACTTGGAACTGTTGAAACGAGCCGGCAAGATACTTGACTGGAAGTATGAGGCGATAAAGTTTAAGCTATCGGATAAGACAAAGGACTCTCCTGCAATGTGGTACACTCCAGATTTCTTTATTATCTATCCTGATAAGTTTACGATTGTTGAACTTAAAGGATATAAGAGCGGCAAGATGGCGGCGTCGGTGGTACGGTTTAAAATAGCGAGACAGATGTACCCGTGGTTCGATTGGCAGATGATTATGATTAACAGATGGGGTGGAACAGATATTATAGGTATGGCAAGGTTTAATCTGGGAACTGTAAAGATAACTAGAGAAGAAATAGAGAAATCTAAAACGCCGAAAGAGAAGAAGATAGATAAGTTGCACAAAAAGATGATACAGAATACAAGAGGAGGTGATAATGAATAAAAAAGGGTTTACGATAATTGAGCTTACAATAGTTGTTGCTATTCTCGCCGTTTTATTCACTATGGTTACACCATATTTAAAGGGCTATAGAGACAAGGCTGACTGGGATACCCTAAACGAAGATATGATATATACTCATTTCGGGTCTTGCGAGATCCTTTCAGGACGCACAGGCGGAGACGGTTATGTAGAAGATAAATCTACAGGGCACAAAGTATATCTGATAAAATACAAGCGGGAATTCATTGAGGTTACAATGAAGAAAGGCGAGATAGTAAACATTGAGTCCAAGTTCAAGCGGAAGGATTCGTTGACGCTGGAATATTAGGGAGGAAGAAATGAGAGAGATCAATTTTCGAGCATGGCATAAAAAAGATGGTATGGTTTATTATGGGCAGTGTGATTACCGTATGTTAATGAATGGTGATTGGTATGCGGCAAGCGATACAGAGCCCATATCTAGATTGAATGATTGCGGATATGTATTTATGCAATACACAGGGCTTAAAGACAAGAACAAGAAGGAGATATATGAAGGGGATGTGATTGAAACTACATTCGACCATAATGCTATTGTTAGAGCCGGTACGCCAATTATAGAATCTTCTCATCATCACGGATATACATCTCGTAGTCAAATTGCTGGTTTCTATCTTGAATCTGTAGAAAATGCTGTGCATATTAGGAAATTTAAGCAAAAAATGGATGAGATAGAGAGGATTATAGGAAACATATATGAAAATCCAGAATTGATAAAGGAGAAATGATGGACTATAATAAAATATGCGCGTTTGATAAAGATAGGTTTTGTCAAGGCGATTGCACGGCTTTTAGGTTACATAAAAGGGGAGATATGGATAATTTTGGAACCCAGACAAGTGAAAGAGTTACTTGCATAAGAATGAAAGATAAAACAATATATACTGAATAAGGAAGGAAGAAACCATGATACAGTTAATATTTCTGGCGTGGATGGTTTATAGTATTGTCAATGTGATTCAGAAGATTAACTAAGGAGGAACGACATGGGAAATACGGATTTTACTGGAGGAGTAAGAGTAAGTATTGATTTTGCCAAAGAGATTGAGAAGACAATAGAAATGTTGTTGAAGTATAAGCTGATAATTTCCGAGGATAGACTTCGCGATCCTATATATACAATAACAATAGTAAAAATAGATTGACAAAACCGCAAAACTCTATTATAATTATTGACAAATAATGATTCAGGGGAGGCTCGATATTCATTTAACGGATAAAAGTACCGTTTATTGAAGGTCGAGCTATCTTTTTATAAGGGAAAGCGTCTTATGGTTATGTCGTATGTAGAGCTTGACGAGCTAACAGAATTCATCAAAGGCAGGATGATGAAAGGTTATTTCGGAAAGGTGACGATACATATTGATAATGGTAAAGTATTTTACTACGAGGAGAATCGTACCTACAAGAAAATGGTTGCTGAGGGTGATTAAATGGAACATCATAAAACAAATAGATTGTATGTAGATATAGATATTGCAATAGCGGCGCTTAAATCAAGACTTGACGACGACCTCTACTACGGTGATTTAGGATTTCGTATTGAAGGTGGAAATATAGCATATATAACAGAAAGCCGCACTTTTAAAAAATAATATAGAGGTATCGGAACAACCGAGCCTGATTCAGAGTTTGGCAAGCGACCTTAGCACATATATTAGATAAGAGAGGGATTCGCTTAGCAACTCAGATTCAGGCTCTTTTTTATTATAAGGAAAGTTATGAAGAAGAACAAGGGCGGAAGACCGTCGAAGATACACAATATAGACTTTGACAAAGTTGAGGAGCTTGCCGGGTATGGGCTTGTCGATACTGAGATCGCTTCTATGCTTGATATTAGCGAACCCACACTTAATACCTATAAGAAAGACGATAAGTTTTTTAAGTCTATAAAAAAGGGCAAACTCAAAGCTGACGAGAAAGTTGTCAAGAGTCTGTATAAAAGAGCTTGTGGCTATGCTATAACAAAGCAAGCGCTAGACAGCAATGGTCGTGTACACGATTTAGAGGTAGAAATTCCAGCCGATACTATAGCGCAAATATTCTGGTTGAAGAACAGAAAGCCGGATCAATGGAGAGACAGGCATAATTATGAAGTTACTGGCAAAGACGGCGGGCCTGTGAAGTATATAGTCACCGACGCGCCTATTCCAAAGAACGGTAACGGTAATGGCAAATGAAGTCAAAGTCGAAGTTACAAACGTATTCAGGCGTAACCAGAAAGCAACAGCCAAGACAGTTATCAATGACGGTAGCGCTGGTAGTTCAAAGACTTATTCATTGTGTCAGTTCTTTACATTCAAGCGCCTTATGGTACGCAGGCATTACAGGCTGCTGATTCTCAGAAAGACCCAGCACGCTAACAGGTTATCGGTATATGAAGAATTTATCGGAATACTCAAGAAGTATAATATCTATGATGAAAACAACCACAACAAGTCTTATCTCATATATAGGTTCCCGGAGATGGATAGTTACGTCAGGTTCGCAGGGCTCGAAGACTACCAAACGATCAAGTCAACTGGATGGCACGATATTTGGATTGAGGAAGCAAACGAGATATCCAAGAGGGAATACCTGTTCTTGCTTACGACAAGGCTGTATAGAGGCGAGAAGAAAGAGAGCGAGATATCCAGAGTCTGGCTCTCCTTTAATCCCGAATATTGCTGGATAAAAGACCTCGAAGACGAAAAGAACGTAGAGGTCATAAGATCGACATGGCGGGACAACCCGTATGCCAACGAAGATTATATCAAGACGCTTACAGGACTGAAAGATCAAGATGAAGCGCTCTGGCAGATATACAGTGAGGGTATGTGGGCTCAAGTAAAGAACGTCATATACAGACCGTATGTTATGCAGACAACATGGCCTAAAGAGCATGAATTCCACGAGATCATATACGGCCTTGACTTCGGGTTCAACGACCCGACCGCTCTGTTGAAGATAAGCGAGAAGGACAAAGTATTCTGGCTTGAAGAAAAGCTGTATCAGACAAGGCTGACCAATAGCGAAGTCATCACAAAACTACAGCAGGAGATACCGGGGGATCTGAGATATCGATGTATATATGCTGATTGCGCGGAGCCGGCCCGGATAAAGGAAATATACGATGCGGGGTTTAATATAATACCTGCTGTGAAAGGGCCGAAGTCTGTTCAAGACGGCTTGGATTATTGCAAGAGGATGGAGTTCCATACAAAGAAAGAGAATGTCAAACTCAACAAAGAGCGCGAGGGCTATAAGTACAAAGAGGACAAGGACGGCAACGTGCTCGATGACCCGGTGAAGTTTAAAAACCATCTAATGGACGGCAAGAGATACGCTATGTACACACATTATGCTTTGAGAGAGAAGTTATACGAAGAACAATATGAAGAGGAAGGTATGAGTATTGGTGTAATTTAAATGGGCTGTCTCAAGAAGATAGTTTTAGCATGACCATGTATGAACTAGAAAGGGCAAGAGAAGACAGAGGCGTACTAAATATATTTAGAGGATTGATATGACCAAGAAAACTAATCCTGACATATGGGAGCATATAATCGAAGACGGCGTCAATGCGATATTGAAGGAAGCGTACAGGGACAAGGAACTGGACGGCCCGTGGTACAAGATAGGGGATATAGACGGCGAGAAAGAGCTGTCAGAAGAGGATCGGGGCAGGCTATTAAGAAACTCACGCGATCGTTATTGGAAGACCCCGGAGTTCGGCAGCCTTATCAACAGTGCCAAGGGCTATATTATAGGCAAGGGTATTGTCTATATAGCAGATGACGAGAATCCTGTTGTACAGGAAATGCTTGACGCATTCTGGAATCATCCGCGCAATACGATGGAGCTAAGGCAGAAGGAGATTGTGCTTAGGGCGCTAAGAGACGGAGAGGTATTCATTAGACTCTTTGTTGATAAGCCCGGTATGACCTATCTACGATTCGTTGAGCCGGAACAGATTCTGTCTATTACCACGGATAAGAACGATGTCGAAGAGCCGGAATCATACCACAGGGAATGGATGAAGAAAGACGAGACTGAAGTAAGCAAAGAAGACATACCGGCTGACGAGATGGTTCATATAAAGCTGGGTGTTGATATGAGCATGATGCGCGGCCGGCCGTATCTGGAGCGTATTATCAAAAGAAGCATACAGCTTGAACAGTTTATCGAAGGTCGTATCCGCAAGAATCGCATAGCTTCTGCGTACATATTAGAGAAAGTCCTCAAAGGCCCCGGCGCAACGGCAGAGCAGGTATCATCGACTAGAGATAAAATGACAGACGCGAAAAAAGACGATTCGTCAGACACATCTATCGCATCCAAGAAGATGCCGAAGTTCGGCTCCGTAGTAGTCCACAACGAAGCCATCGAATACAAATGGTGTCAACCGAAAATCAACGCTGACGATTCTAAAGAAGATGGCAGACTCATAAAACTGTCTATCTGCTCTGGCGTCAATGCCCCCGAATACTTATTATCAGATGCCTCGAATGCAAACTATGCCTCGACAATGGTCGCAGAGAACCCTTATGTGCGCAGTATGGAAGATTATCAAGATACGCTGAAAGTGTACTTCCAGATAATATTCAGAAAGGTCATTGAGAATATGATTAAAGCCAATATGATTCCAAAGACATCGACCGAGACAGTAGTCAGGGAGCGCCGGGTGTTGCGCAAGATCATACCCAACGCCAAGAAAGGGTTTATGAAATGGCTCCGGGAGGTTATAGTCGATAAAGAGGTCACCGAAAATATACCTACCAAGACAACCGTAGAGATAGAGTTCCCGCCCATGATACACAAAGACCTCAAAGACGACAGCGAAGCGTATCTGATACACGATACGATGGGTATAGCATCCAAGCAGACCATCGCCGCCAAGCTCGGCTATAACTACGCCAAAGAGCAAGAGGAGATTGCCAAAGAGCGGGACTTAGAGAAAGACGAGGAAGCCCCTGAAGATCAGTTCGAGAAAAAGCGGGATAAGGAAATCGAGGACGAGGAAGACGAGAACAAAAACAAGGAGGACGAATGAGCAACAGCAGTAGCATGATGAATGCTGCAGTTAATGCAGATGATACGATTAAGGGATACAAAAGCGAAAATACGGTTGGTGAAAGTTGGCAAGTCGGAAAATTAGATTATAATAAATATCACATAACCGACTGGTGGGACCACGATTATTACCCAAGATATTATCAACATACTGTATACGAGGACAAGGGCGAGAAGGCAATAAGCATTGTCAAGGCGCTGATGGACTCGAAGACTATACAGGTAAAGACTGTCAAACAATTCGTGGACTTACTCGATAGGATTATGAAAATACTATGAGGAAGGTGACATAATGATTATTGTTGGAAACAAAATTTATGCCAAGTGTGCAGAATGTGGAACACTCATCCGAATCAACAAGCCATTATTTGGAAGTATGCACATCTGTTTAAGTGATGAAGAAATTGCAGATAGGGAGCGTAAGCTAACGGGCAAAACTGACGGTCTCCAAAACCGTAATTGAGGGTTCGAATCCTTCTGCTCCCGCCAAGGAGAATATCGTGTTTGATAAAGTATCAGTAGACGGAATAAATAGATTGATTGATGAATTGAACAAAAGATTTGATAGAACAGTCGAGATACTCAAGGAAATAGAAGGCCATCTAAATGAAATGAATAAACGTCTGGATATACTAGAGAAAAACAATGCCGATACCATCACAGACAGAACTACAGACGCATAGGCAATTCTTGAAGTTCCAAAGGGAGCTTGAACGATCGATTGAGAAGTTGCATGACAACACAGAGAAGGCGCTCAACAAGATTATAGCCCGTAATACTAATGCGCAGGGTGTCATCAGTAAATACAAGATCAAGAGAATTGTCGATAAGTACATGGACAAAGAGATAAGGCAATACCGGCAGCAACTGCAATCACAGATAAGGGGTGGCGTATCGAAAAGCACAGACATAGGTATACGGTCTATTTTCGCTGCAGTAGCTCCGAATAGAAAGATAAGCGCTCTTATCTGGAAGAAAACAGCCAAGAGCATAAGAAAACAGATAACCAGCATGAGGGGCATTGACGGGCTAACGCTATCAGAGAGGATATGGAAGCTGTCAGGCGATAATATGCATCAGATCAAGAAATTGACATCAAGTGGAATACTACAGGGCAGATCAGCCGCTGCCATAAGCCGTGACATAAGAGGCTTTTTGATAAGACCTGCGACATTACGCGGGCGCGCGAGAGACCTTTTAAGTCCCGGTCGGGGAGTATACAGATCGGCATACAAGAACGCCATGAGAATAACACGAACAGAGACAGCCAACGCTTATCTACTAGGGCAGGTAGAAACGGCCAAAAAAACGGGCTATAATTTACTATGGAACTTGTCAGCAGCGCATAATGCGACAGGATGTCAGTGCGAGAGTCTGGTAGGCAACGTATACACCCCAGAGACAATACCGGCACGGCCGCATCCGCAATGTATGTGTTATATGACGAATGTACCGAGGCAATAAATGAAAATGGAAGAAAACAAAAAATGGTGGGGTTGGTATAGAAAGTATTGCCATGGTACTTGGTATTGTTGCTCGTGCAGTATATTTAAGATTTTTCGTTTGCATTGGCACGAAGGATTTATAAAAGGCGAAAATACAATACAGCATAAAAGATTGAGAAGTACATATATAAAAATATTTGGGCAAATATGGGAATTCAATATACCATTTGTCAAATATTATATAGTGTAGACAAGAGACATAAATGAAAGTGCCAAATCCAATGAAAATTAATATGGTGAAAGCTATAAAAGGTTTTGAAATGAAAGTAACAGTCAAACACACGCATATAATAGAAAGAAAAGTAAGACTGGCTATAGGAGTATGGCTGATAAAATTAGCTTCATTTATTGTAAACACAACGTTGGTAATTAATAGGGAGGAATAACCTATGCCATGGGTAGTCAACGATGTAGACAGGCATATAAAAGGATTGAGTCCCAAACAGAAGACCGTATGGGTTAAAATAGCGAATGCGACTTTGAGCAGTTGCCTTGCAGGAGGCAAAAGTAACGAATCTTGCGAGGCTTCCGCGATAAGGATCGCTAGTTCACAAGCCAAGACCGTCAAGGAAGGCGATATCAATATAATTGTCAATATCGACGGTAAGAAGTTGAAGATAGATACCAAGATAGATAAATGGGATATGACCGACGCAGACAGTCACGTTAGCAACATGAACTTCGATCAGAAGAAAGCGTGGGTGAAGATTGCTAACGAGAGCTATGACAGTTGCAGACTGGCTGGGGGAGACAACATCTATTGTGAAGGGTACGCGGTGAAAACAGCCAATATGAATATGCTGACAGAAAGTAAGAAGGAGGAAGATATGGAATGGACGAAGGACTATATAGACAAGTTGCCAAATAAGAGTTTTGGGTTTGTCGAGAGAGATACGAAAGGGAATATACTCGGAAGACATTTCCCTTTTTCAGATATTAAAGGAAAAATAGATGCCCAACGCTTAAAAGAAGTTACAAAAGAAGCGATTGCGAGCCCTTATGCCGTACAGGCTATTGCTAAACTTCAACAAGCCGCAAAAATTATGAAAATAGACGAATATGCCGATGACTATAAGGGCGGCGAAGGTCAGTTTCAAACACATTTCAAGATGACTGAATTTCGTGAAGCATTCGGAGATAAGCCCAAATATAAACCCAATGACGAGAAGCGAGAGATCGTATTGCCTATGCTTAAAGAGGGATGGGGCAATCCTCTGGATAAGAACTATTATACAGCGAAAGCAGTTGTTGAATCAGCGAGTTATTTACGATCTAGAACTAAGATGTATGTCAATCATCCCAAGGCAGAGAATGACGAAAGGGATATGAGAGATTGGGGCGCGAGTATTAAAGAAACATGGGTAGATACTCTACCCGATGGCAAACTAATTTCTGTGGGTAGGGTGAATGTTCTTGACGACTGGCTCTGGGAACGATCAAAGGCAGCGCCAGATGAGATCGGTACGTCAGTATTAGGCAGGGGCAAAGCTAAGAAAAGCATGATTGACGGAAGGGATGCCAACGTCATTGAGAGTATTGAATATATAAAAAGTTGTGATTTCGTAGATTACCCTGGCAATACCCCGATGGGGATGCTCTATTTTAAAGAGAGTGAAAAGTTTGGTGAACACAAAACAGAACATAAAATTAAAAATATACAGGAGGATGATAGTATGAAAATGGAAGATATTACCATTGGCATGGTTAAGGAGCAAAGGCCGGAGTTGGTTGCTCAAATAGAACAGACGGTGGTTACAGAGAAAGGTAAGCAAATAACCGATCTGGAAACTAAGATCAAAGAGCAAGACAAGGCAGTTACGGATTTAAAGATGAAGGTTGACAACTATGAAGTCAAAGAGAAAGACGACGCCAAGAAAGCCATAGTTGAGAAGATGTTACAGGAAAGCAAAATTCCGGATAAGGCAAAGACGCCTTTATTCAAGGAAACTCTGATGAAGTGCGAAGATACAAAGGTTGTTGAGGACGGCAAAGAGAAGGTCATTACGGAGAAAGACCAGATCCTTGCGCTTATCAAAGACAGAGAAGTCATGCTGGGCATCGAGAATCCTATCAAGGGAATGGGGCCGGAAGATACCAAGAAAGACATCACCGAGAAAGATCAGGCTGACTTCAACGAAGGCATCTTTGGTATTGAGCCTGAAAAGAAAAACGAGAAGAAAGACGAGAAATAAGATGTTGTTGACATAAAAAGGTCAAGAATGCGATATATCAACAGTTAAAACAGTTGAAATAGTTTAAAACTAGGATATAAGGAGATATATCATGGCACAGATATTAGAGAATTATGAACATAGCGGAGACTTTCAGGTATACATACCTAAAAATTCCACAAATATCAGTAGTGGAGATGTGGTATGTATGCCGAGAGAATACAGTCCGCGTTCGAGAGTATATTTAGGGGCGTTAAACAGAATCAGCCCCATTGGCTCGAGATGCCATGCGCCATACATGGTCGGAGTTTGCGATAGTGATTTCAATACAGATATTGTAGGTGCTACGTTGTATGCGGCCGCTACTGCTAATCAGGCGCTGTCCGTATACCGTCGGGGAGTGTTTAAACTAGCGATGTCTGATACTTCCGGTTCAGCAGGCGACCTTGTGAAATATAGTTCGGGGTCAAGCGGAGCGCAGATATTCACTATTGAGAAAGGCTCTACTAAAGCATGGGCAATCGGAGCTCTCGAAAAGAGCTACAGTGGCGCGACAGCCAATGATGCGCAGTATGTGAGACTGATTGAGAAAGACAAGCAAGGCCCGGATCTGGCTTTCTGGCTGGAGAATAAGGTATTGCAGGGATGCAAAATGAAAAGGATAAGCACTGCAAATGAAAGGTCAGAAGCGATTGATATAGGGGCGACTAGCTCAACGGGAGATATAAATGCAATTATACTGCAAGGTAAAGTGCATTATCTCGGACAAGTCAGTGCTGTTTCAGTAGGCCCGGAGTTAGCGGGAGCAGCCTCGACTGTCAAGATGAGAGCTGTGATTGCCGATAGTGGCGGATTTAGCGCAAGAACGTGCTCGGCATCGCAGAAAGCAACAACATGGTCAACCAAGGCCATCACTGCCGGATGTTTTGTGCCCAAAGCACTTACAAGCGGTGAGATCATTATTGGGTACGTTGTGGCATGGTCAGCAACTGCAAGATCGTATAATGCAAGCTCGATCAAGCAGCTTTACGGGCCAAGCGAGATTCCAAGATACGGTAATTGGTCAGTATGAAGAAACAGTTGATGCAGTTAAAAACTATAAATATTAGGAGTAACTAAAATGGCACAGATAAAAGAAAATTACGCAAATACTGGCGATTTTCAAGTATATATTCCCAAGAATTCGACTAACTTGACAAGCGGTGACATTGTTGTTATGCCAAGAAAGTATAGTCCGCGCTCGCGCGCGTATCTGGGAGTGTTGAACAGAATCAGCCCGATTAGTTCGAGGGTTCACGCGCCGTACATGGTTGGAGTGGTGGATTCGGATTTCAACACGAACACAGTCGGAGCTACGCTCTATGCGGCAGCGACATCAGATCAAGCTCTATCGGTTTACAAAAGAGGGGTATTCAAGCTAGCTATGGTTGATACTAGCGGTAATGCCGGCGATCTGGTTAAGTATAGTTCAGGTGCAACAGGCGTTCAACTGTTTACTATTGAAAAAGGTTCTACCAAAGCGTGGGCGATTGGTGCTCTTGAGAAATCGTATTCGGGAGCCACAGCCAATGACGTACAGGCTGTCCGGTTAATCGAGAAAGACGAGACTGGCCCGGATTTAGCGTTCTGGCTTGAAAACAGAGTCGTTCAAGGATGTAAAATGAAACGGCATTCAGTTGGCGCGCAGAGGTCGAGAATGATTGATTTCGGAGCTACAAGCTCTACGGGCGACATGAACCTTTGCTTGATTCAGGGCAAACCGTTCTTCTTTGCACGGGAGACAGATTGCAGTGTTGGAACGGAACTCGCAGGAGCAGCTTCTACAGTCAAGATGAGAGCGGTTGTTTTAATGAGCACCAGCGCTAGCGCAAGAACGTGCTCGGCATCTACGAAAGCGACGACATGGTCAACTGCCGCGGTGACAGCAGGTTGCTTCGTACCGAAAACAATAACCAGCGGGGAGCTTATCATTGGTTATGTAGTAGCATGGTCGACGACAGGTCTGTCATACGCAGTAAGTCAGGTTCAGCAGTTGTATGGGCCTAGCGAAATACCGAAATATGGAAACTGGTCGGTATAGGTAAGTAGTGTATTCTTTGCTGACATTTGTGGAGGCTCTGGACGCACAAGCGGATGGGTAAGCCCTCCATAAATGTTTATTTGAAAGGAGATTGAATGTTATCGGAAAAAGCACACAAAGTAGTGACGTATATCGGTCATCAAGTCAACAAAGTAACAAAAACGTCAAACGACAAGAGATGGAAACGTAATATCCAGACGAACAAGAAGCACTACATCAAAGGCAACCCGAAACTTAAAGGGCTTGTGGTCTATCTGATCGGAGCCGGCCCGAGCTTGGACAAGAACGTTGAGGAGCTTAGAAACATCAATAAGAGAGGCGTTATAGTCTGCATAGACGCTAATTTTGAATATCTTATTAATAAAGGCATTGTACCAGAGTATTGTGTGAGCATAGACGCAAGTGACAAGATATACGATATGATAAAAAGCGTTATTAAGAAGACCAAGAACACTATGCTCGTTAGCAACGCGGCCTCTAATCCGAAGATCATAGCTGCGTGGAAAGGCGAAAGGTATTTCTTTATTTCACCTGATTCAAGGTTCCCGACGAAAACAGAAGAACGGTCTGCATTGACAAGATATGCCGTTGCTAAGAAAGATGTTAAAAAAGGCGACGAGATAAAACCGAACAGACATTATAAAATAATATTCCCGGGTATTAAGATAGAGATAGGCAGCGGCGGCAACGTTACGACGACAGCTCATGTGTTCAGCCATCAGGTACTAAGGGCGCCGACGGTTGTGTTTGTAGGTTGCGATTTCAGCTGGGAAACAGCAAGCCATTTCTATTCCGGCAGGAAACATCAAAAGAACATCAGAGCAAGGACATTAAACGAACAGATACTATCGCATTACGACATCAATAAAAAGAGAATCTGTACGAATATAAGTCTTGAATCATTTAAGCGGTGGCACGAGCAGGTTGCTATGATGAGCCCGGGAACAGAATCCATAAACGCCACAGAGGGCGGTATATTGGGCGTGGACGCGGCGACAGGCAAGCACGAGCCGTTCATTAAGTTTATGAAGCTCAAAGACGCTATCAAGAAATATACGCCGAAAGAAGAAATTGTCACAATTACAAAAGCATGGGTGCCGAAATGAAAACAAACGAAGAAATAAAAAAACTTAGTGAGTATGCGATTGCGTTAGGCAAAAGCACAAGGCAATACATTATCAATACTTATATAGAAAATGGATTATCAGAAAAAAAAGCAAAAGAAGATTTATCAAAAATGAATATAAGAGTGTACTGATATGGACACTGACCTAAAAAGAAACATACGCACTATGGCACGGCTTAAAGATTTATGGGAATCGAACATAGTCGCCAATAAACAGTACATCAAACAGGATATACGGATGCTATGGAACGATTTTCAGAATGTCGATGGGGCGTTGGTAGCTGCAAGTCCTGCCTTGAAAGATAACTTGGTGGAACTCAAAGAGAAATCCCGCTCCTCGCGCCTGACCGAGATATGCGTGGTCGACATGGCTGCCAAGTACCTGATCGATAGCGGTATACAACCGGATTACGTTGTGTGCTGCGAAGCCAAGCCGGAGGCGGCCAAGTTGTTGGATTTCGATTGTGACATACCTTTGATATGCGACGTGATAACGAACCCGGAGATCGTCAAGAGATGGAAGGGCGAGAAATATTTCTTTGTATCGAATAACCCATGCATAGATTTAGACAACGACAACCAGACGTTTTCAGAGAGGCATAAGAGGTTGAGTGGCATATCTACTATGCTTACGTTAGGCGGGAATGTAGGCAGCGCCGGACTATCGTTTATGTTATCGGTACGCAACTGCAGGAAAGTATATCTATACGGACATGAATTTTGTTGGCAGAAAGATGAAGATTTTTATTGCGGTGGGATACACAAAGAGTTGGCACAAAAGAGAGTTGAAACAGAACAGCGAGCCGGAACCTCGTATGATAAAAAAGACATTATAGGTAGAGACGTTCAGACGAATATGAGCCTGTTGGTATTCTTAGACTGGTACAGAACCGTCATACGTCAATACCCCGATGTTATTGTAAATCAAACAGGCGTGGGGTTGCTAAATTAAATAGGAGGACATGAATATGGATGGATTTGTAAGCATTAAAGAAGCAGCAACCAGACCAGACTTCTATAAATTGTTAGATTCTGGCCTGAAAACGAAGATGTTTGACATTTACAACAAGGTTGATAGTGAATACGAACAGTTAGTGAGTTTTGAGTCAAGCACTAAGGATAAAGAGACCTATCCTTCGCTGTCGAATCTGGGAGATCCTGAAAAGGTTCTTGAAAACGAGCTTTACAAAGAAGGGCCTATCGGTTCAATGCAGGATGTCGATATCACCAATTTCAAGTTCGGCAGAATTCTTGCTATTACCAGAGAGATGGTAGACGACGACCAGACCAAGAAGATCAAGGCGCAACCGGGAAAGCTCGGGACGGCTCATAAGAACTATGAGAATAAGGTAGTCTTTTCGGCGATTGTGGGTGGAACGACTGCAGGATCGTGCTACGACGGTCTGGCGATTTACACAACGAACCACTTAAACAGGAAAGGTGGAGCGGCAGTGGCAGGTAACGACAATATCTATACGGCAGTTACATTGTCAGCAGGCGCTGTGATTATCGCTATGGATATGATTAACCTATGGAAAGGATTAGACGACGAGGATATTACAGTCAATCCTGTATCTATTGCGGTTACGCCGAGATTGTCGTATACAGCGAGATGGCTTATGCAGGGAACGGGTATTCCCGCATACGCAGCCAATGTATTGGGTGCAGCGAGTGCCTATGCAAGCACGGTCGGAAACAGTCCTATGCCAATGCTGAAAGTCATCACTTCCAAGTGGCTTGGCAAAAAGACGAGCAACGCTTTGGATTGGTTTATCTGGACAGACGTACCCGGTTGGGTATTTCAATGGAGGAATAAGCTGGAATTTTACAAAGAGAGCAATCTGGCACAAGCCTACTTTGAAAGAGATGTAATGAGATGGAAGTCAAGAGTAAGATTTGGATTCAAGAACATTGACTGGAGAGCGAGTATGCTCATCAGTTAAAATTAAATATCCGAAGTGGCTATGGCATAGTAGCCTGATGTAGACCCTGACAAGAGGGCATGGCAAACATGATAAAAGGAAATATCTTATCGAAGTGGTAAGATAGCGACGGCAAAGTTTATGTTGCAGACTAACTGCTGGCCACCTTCGGAGTATTATTAAAAAGGAGACATGTATGTCACAGACAGTTAAAGTAGCAGGATTGCAGGCAGGAATGAAGATGGCGGAGCCTATTCTTGGCAAGAAAGGCGATATTAAGGTACACAAAGGTGAAATTCTATCACAGATGCACGTTGCTAAGTTAAATAAGTGGGTTGGCGTTGATGAAGCGAATCCGAGAGGCATAGAGATAGAGAGTGCGCCTCTGCATACGGGACAGCTTATGCCGGGTGTTGTAGACAAGCCGTGGGAAAGTCCGCTTGTTAAACAGAAGGCAAAAGAGAATATGCAAAGCAAGACGACAGTAAGTGTTGACATTAAAGATGGCAAAGTATTGCATGAGGAGACCGTAGAAGATGACAAGCCAACCGAGACTGTCACTCTCAAAAGAAAATACAAAAGAAAAAGAGCTTGAAAGCATTGCTGTAGGTTATATCAACAGAATCATTAAAAACGATATTGAATTAGGCAGGGGCGATAAGAATTTCTTTAAAGACGACCTCAACGAGATACGCAAGAATATTGATGTATTCAGACAGAAAGGATTCAGGGTATTCATAGGCGGTGGGAACATATTCATACTTAAAATAGAGCAAAAATTGACGGGTTGGCGCGCCGACTGTATGCACTTGCGAGGGCTGGCGCAGAGGAAAATACAAATTAAAGAGATGGTATAAAATGCCAGAAACAAAAGAGATGGAAAAGGCAGGCTGGGCGTCAGTATTATTTCCTTTTAAGATACGGGCGCCGGAAGCTATAAAGAGGGTTTGCTTTGATATTGATTTAAGAAAGAGAGATGCTAAGATTTTTGATTTAACAGAACAGATTAAAAGAGAAGTTGAGATGCTCCTAACACCTATCGAGGCATATTTCCTGTATTCGATAGCACGAAAAACCGGAAAGATTGAGGGAGATATCGCAGAAGTTGGAGTATATAAAGGCGGGTCAGCTAAGCTCATATATGAAGCGACTGAAAGTAAATCTATACATCTGTTTGATACTTTTGAAGGATTGCCAAAGTTAAGCGAGTATGATGTCCCTGAACAATTTCATAAGGGGAGCTATCCTGCTTTGTATGATGAAGTCAAGGGTTATCTGAAAGAATACCCAAGGATTTCCATACACAAAGGGCTTTTCTCTGATACTGCTAATTGGGTAAAAGACAAGAGATTCTCGTTCGTCCATTTAGACGTAGACATTTATGAGTCCACATTAGATTGCTTGAATTTCTTTTACCCAAGAATGAGCAAGGGCGGAGTAATTATAAGCCACGATTATACAGGGGCGAAGGGAGTTAGGAAAGCATTCGATGATTTTTTCAAAGATAAACTAGAAATAATTATTGAAATATTATGGGTTGACCAATGTATGATCATTAAAACGTAACGATAAAATACAGATTAAGGAGATAATATAATGTTGAATGCAATAGGTTCGAGATGGTCGGATAGTTCTGCATCGACGATTACAATTAGTGCGCCGGGAGCTGGTAAGTATAATATGTTAAAGACACTATCCGCATATAGCGACGCAACGTCGTCAATTCACGTTACAGGCGCTTCCACAACGACTATTCTGTGGGCGGGACTCTCGGGAGCGGTAACACCATTGGTAATCAGTTTCCCAGATGGCGCAGAGCCAGTGGCGGCAGAGAATACGGTTATGAAAATAACAAAGGGTGCTGGAACAGTTAGAATGAGCGTGACAGGTAAGAAAAGCTCGCCGTAAAGGGGATACGATGCAGATAACAGGCAGATGGAGAGATACGGGCACAGCAACGCTCACTATCGCGGCCCCGGGAGCGGGCAGGAAGAATGTATTGCAATCCCTTAATGTTATCGGAGACTCATCTGCCAATATCACTATCCAAAGCCCTTCAGGTACAAACGTATGGCAGACAGCCTTCGGAGCCGGGGGTGGTGGATTCGATAAAGAATGGGGCGACGATTCAGGATTGTTCGGGGCTGAAAATCAATCTATGGTAATAAGCATAAGTGCAGGATCGTATATGATTAGCGTAAATGGCGTAATTGTTGGTTGAGGGAGTAATGAAATGAAATACAAGAAAATATTATTGATCGGTCTAGCAATCGTAATGTTCAATATATCCGTATTATGCGCAGGGGGGTGGTTCAACAATCAATACATTTTGCAAGACCCGGACGACTCCACAAGGTTAGCAGAATTTGACAATAAATTTCAGGTTCCTGTTGTTATAGATGTTGAACATCACGAAATTCACGAAGGAAATACTTATATAATAGACGTATCCACCATAGGAACGTCGGTAGACTTTTCTTTTAAAACATCTTCTTCGACAAAAAAAGTACACATGATATTTCAATGGGCGGCCGAAAGCAAGGCTCATATTGAATTATATGAAGGCAGAACGTGGTCGGCAGGATCAGGAAGCACAGCGACAATTTACAATAGAGATAGAAACAGCTTGAATAATTCGCAAATTCAAGAAAACACAACAGGAACTTTTGCTACCAACATGTTTTTGGTTGTAAATTCGACTGGGCAAGCTGGTGGGAATATTATACATGATGAATATGTTTGGTCAGATAAAAAAGAAACCAACAGGAATCGAGATATAAACGAATTTATCTTAAAGGTCAATGAGACTTATGTTGCTAAAGTTACGAGCGACGACGGCAACAAAGGATTGCATATAGTATTGCATTGGTATGAACATACCGACGAATAAAAATAGAGGTTGAATAATGTGGGAAACAATCGGTGGGGGAGTAGTTATCGTGTTTATGCTAGGGTGGCTGTCTAAGAATTCTGTTAATCTAAGCAAGAAAGTCCACTATAAGACTTGTGAAGAGAAAAGGGACGAGATAAACGGAAAGCTCAATCAGGGCGAAGTTCAATTCATGTCAATAAAGAAGGACTTGGAGCATATAATGATAAAATTAGACGAAATGAATGGAGACACACAATGATTTATTCTTTAATCCCTGCAAAAGTAAAATCTTCAAGACTGCCCGGCAAGAATACGTTCGATTTCATGCTCGGTAATATTCCTTTGATACAGCATACGATAAAGGCTGTCAAGGATGCCAGTATCAAGCCGTATATATTTACTGATGAATTCAATTATATCGACGATGTCCATATAGGTGACTTGAATGCAGATACGCTTCCCAATAGTATAAATATTGTTAAGCGTCCAGCGGATATATGTACTGAAAAGACTACAATGAAAGAGACAGTCAAGGCGTTCATTGATATTATGGGAATCAAGCAGGACGATACCATACTATTGACATACCTGACGTGCCCGTTCCGCACAGGAGAGCATATTAAGCAAGCGATAGATATATTTGAAAAAAACAAACTTAATTCTATGCAAAGTTTAACACCTATAAATTATAGACCGCATGGATTAATGCAAAAAATAAGTAGTTCTATACACGAATACGAATGCTTACAAGACCAAAAAAACTATTACCAGAGACAAAATACTCCCACGTTGTATAAAGCCAATGGAGCAATATATATATTCAAGGTATCAGAACTTGATAAACTAAATAATCAAATGTTTTGTGTAGATGATGATAAATGCGGTTCAATCGGGTATATACTTGACCCGATAGAAGGACTTGACATCGACACGGTATCGGATTGCCTATTAGCTGAAAGAATTATGGAAATACACAACGAGGGGAGGCTTCCACAGATCAATGAATATTTTATTAATCAACTGTCCCGTAAGGGAAGATGCAAAGCCGAACATAATACCAACTGGACTGGGCCAGATATCGGCGGTGCTGAAGAAAGCAGGCCACAATATATCCATTCTCGATATTAATGCTTCGAGGATAAACAAGATAGAGGTAGAGCAATGCATAAAGGAAAACAGAGGGATATATCATTGCTATGGAATTTCCGGCCTGATAACAACGTACAAATACCAGAAATGGCTGATTCAAACGATTGCGAAGTACACAGACGCTTACATCTTCTGCGGGGGTGGATGTGCGAGTACCGCAGGAGACCTACTTTTAAAAGCGGGAGCTGACGAAGTGATTCCGGGAGCAGGAGAGAACAGATTGCCAGATTTTATGTCCAAGCTAAGATATAACAATATTGACGAATTGCCATTCCCGGATTGGTGGAATCTGCCTATGGAGACATACTTGCAGAATCCAATCTGGGGTAGTGATGCCAAGAACAGCTCTGGTATTCATCCTGATATGAAGCAGGAGAGAAGCGCCAATACGGTTACGTCAAGAGGATGTCCGTACAGTTGCAACTTTTGCTATGATCCTTTCGGCAGGGCATATCAACAGAGGAGCATTTGGGACGTAACGGCCGAGGTTCAACAGCTTAAAGATAAGTACAATATAGATTTCATAGGGTTTGTTGATGATAATATGTTTGTCAACAGGGGCTGGGTATTAAACTTTTGTGAAGCTATGTCCGAACAAAATATCCTCTGGGGCTGTCATGCGCGCGTGAATGAGGTTGATAGTGAGGTCTTAAAGGCGGCCTACGACAGCGGGTGCCGGTGGATAGGATATGGCATAGAGAGTGGGAGTCAGACTATTCTAAATAATATGAATAAAGGTACTACTGAAAAGCAATCGGGACGGGCAATATCGCTTACACGCAAGTACAATATATATCCGAATACGACCTTTATCTATGGGTATCCGGGAGAGAATGCAAAGACAGTCAAAGAGACAATCGAATTCTGTATAATATTAGGCTTAAAGCCTGAATTCTTCTATGCGACGCCTTATCCTATGACTCAGCTGTACAACACGCTAAAATCGCGCATTCTGGCCCATTTCGGGGGGTTTGAGAAGTATGTTGAGGCTCTAGGCGATGCTAAGGACTTCCTGATTAACCTGACCGATATGCCAGACAAATACTTCTTTGCATTACGCGAGACCTTGATAGGAGAGTTGAATTGAAACCGACATTGACGAAAGAGAGATTGTATACAGAATTCCCGGATTACTATGGACAGGATTTAATCAAGCGACATATCGACAGATATGTCTGGGCTTCCGGGTATGTCAATGATAAGGACACGGTGCTGGACGTGGCCTGCGGGAGCGGGTACGGGACTTCCATATTGGCAAAGAAGGGCGGGTTCGTTGTTGGAGCTGACAACAATGAAGAAGCTATTGAATATGCAGACAGCAGATATAGTCAAAGCAACATCCAGTTCTGGTGGACGAACCTGAACAACTATCATTCAATAATCGCCAATGACGGATTCTACGAAGTGATAGTCTGCATTGAGACAATCGAGCATCTGCAGAAAGAAAATGCTGACAATCTTCTTAAAATATTCAGCGAGTCATTAAAGAACAACGGCAAGCTGGTATTGACAACTCCTAATGGTGTTCTGTCAGACGGCACGAACGAGTTCCATATCAAGGAATATACTATAGACGAATTCAAAACAATAACAGAAAAGTATTTCAAGATACTGGAGATATATCCGAAGGACAATTCCATATTCTTTGTGGCGGAGAGGAAATGAACACAATCACAATCGGCAACAGAAAAATAGGCAATGATTATCCGACATACGTCATAGCAGAAATAGGAATCAACCACCAAGGCAACTATGATATTGCCAAAAAGATGATTGACAAGGCGAAGGAATGTGGGGTTGACTGCGTCAAGTTTCAGAAGCGCAGTCTTGAACATATTTACCGGCCAGAGGTGTTGAAGAACCCGCATCTGACATCTATATCGCTGGGGATATATATTCCTATACTTAAAGAAGTCGAATTGGATATGCAGCAACATTACAAATTGGCATTGTATTGCAGACATAGAGGAATAGATTATTTGTGTTCGCCGTGGGACATTAAGTCTGCGGCAGAGCTTCAAAGCATGGGTGTCATGGGTGTCAAGGCATTCAAAATAGCGTCTGTAAACTTGACTGACATCAATTTGATAAAGCAGGTGGCGGGATATGGCAAGCCGATGATAATTTCTACGGGGATGTCGTCAATGGGCGATATAATGAGGGTACATGACGTAATGCTTAAATACGACACGGAATATATGTTCCTACATTGCGTGTCAACGTACCCAGTGGACTTCAAAGACGTGAACCTGCGCATGATTGAAAAGCTGGCAGACATACATAAGCCAGTGGGATATAGTGGACACGAAAGAGGTATTGAGATAAGCGTCTGTGCGGTTGCGATGGGCGCATCTGTTATAGAGAGGCATTTTACGCTTGACCGGACTATGGAAGGACCCGACCATGCAGCAAGCCTCGAGCCAGAGGGACTCAAACGAATGTGCAAGCATATACGGGACTACGAGCTGGCTCGGGGTAGCGGCGTCAAGCGTATCACACGAGGCGAACAGATTGTCAGGGAAGCGCTGGGTAAGGAACCGATTATGTGCGGAAATTCAAATTTAGTTTCTAAATTGACGAATGTATTTGACGGGAAATTTGATTAGGAGGATTCATGCTTATTGTTTGGGTAGTAGTTTTATTTCTACTTTCGATACTTATAACAAGAACTGATGAACAGATACCCAAAGATGAAAGTCGGACAGAGCCAACGCTATCACCACTGCAAATTACCTGTAATCATCAGTGGGAAATACGAACAGAGTCGTATTATATTCCTTGTGCTCAAGGTGAATTCATGCCTCCATTGTCAGGCGAATATCTTATAAGAATTTGTCCTAAATGTAAATTGAAGGAGACAATATGAACTGGGGATTCAAGAGTCGTTTCCACGATTTAGATGAGGTAATGAAATTCAAGCCGAAGTCGGTGGAATTTCACCTTACCGACGAAGATGTAGAGAAAGGACAGCTCAATGGGGCTGTCTACGATACCGACTATTCGATTCATCTGCCGGAGTATTGGCACGGTCATATCATAGACCCATGCGACTTAAATAATCTTCCGTATAATATGGACGCTTACAAGCAATGTATCAGGAAAGGACTAGAGTTGAGCAGTAAGTTTACAGTCAAAGGCAAGCTCAAAGTCATAATACACCCGGGCGGAATGACAGTCGATCCGTTGACAGATGAGATACATCCGATAAAATTCTATAAAGATAGCTTATACAGACGGTTCACTTCGTTTATCAATTATATAGAGATGATTCCTGAATTTCAGGGCAAGATAGAAGTGCTGGTCGAGAATATGCCGCCGTTACCATGGTTCTTCGGTGGACAATACTATTCAAATATATTCTGCGACCCGCTGGAAATAAAAGATTTTTGTGATAAGACAGCCAGAAATATTTGTCTCGATATATCACATCTGGGGCTATATTGCAATTACTCAGACTATTTCTATAAAAGTGATAGAGCATGGGTGTTATTAAAATCTATAAACATGTTAAAAATTCATACGAAACAGATACATCTTGCCGACGCTACCGGCACAGACGGCGAGGGCGCGAACATAGGAGAGGGTAACATAGACTTTCGTGCAGTAATGCAAGAGATAAAAGATATTGACTGCTATGTAATCCCGGAGCAGATGTGGGGACATTTTGAAAACTTTAAAGAATTTAGAAGAACGATTAAGGAGTGTAGCCAATGGCTGACTTAACCGCTGCAAATATCGACGCACAAATTACGCTGATTAACGACGCATTGACGGCTGCCTTACAGAATCCGAAACCGAACTATAAAATCGGCGGGAGGGAAGTCAACTTCGCCGACTACATAAAGACATTGAATGAACAACTAAGCGGTTTGCGGAAGACGAAGGCGAGCATACCGAGCGAGTCTGTTAGAGATTTCGATTCCGACATCACCGATACCGGAGAAGACAATACACAATACGAAGGCGACTCAAACGTATGAAGAAAAAAAGGCGTATAGAATATAATATAAAGGGGAAGAAGAAAATGGGTATGTCATATCAGCGGATTGGTAGCACGTTCCCACATAAGGCGCAGCCTGTCATTGAAACAGAAAAGATTATGACAAGCCAAGCTTTTGCGGTATGGTGGAAGGAATTGCGGAGATGGATTAGGAGGCTGTTCTAAATGCCAAGCGGAACTTATATTAGAACTTTAGAATTTCGTAAAAAATTATCGAATATCGCAAAAGGTAAAATTCCATGGAATAAAGGTAAAAAAGGATTTAAGCATTCTGAAGAACGCAAAAGAAAAATAAAAGAATCAATGATGGGTAAAAATATTGGGAAAAGCCATTCTGTATCTGAAGAAACAAAAAAGAAAATGAGCAAAGCCAGTAGTGGTAGAATACACACACAAGAAGCTAGGAAGAAAATAAGTATTTCTAGGCTAGGTAAAAAACATCCTATGTATGGCAAGCATCATTCTGAAGAAGCTAAAAAACGGATAGGCAAAGCACAGGAAAAAGACAATAATCATTTTTGGAGAGGCGGAAAATCTTTTGAACCTTATGGATTAGAATTCAATAATAAATTGAAAAATCAAATTCGCGAAAGAGATAAATATCAATGTCGCGAGTGTGGACTTCATCAAGAATTACTAGGATATAAATTGCATATTCATCACATTGACTACAATAAAAGAAATAACAATATGAAAAATCTAATAAGTTTATGCAGAAGTTGTCATACGCAAACAGGATTTAAACGAAATGACTGGACAAATTATTATAAAGGGAAAATAAATGGATTATACCGAAGATGTCGCAATTATCATAGAAGATTGGGACACGCGAGTAACATTGAAGCGTGATGCCGAGAGCTATAATGACAGAGGCGAAGTCACGCATGATTGGGATGATGTATCAACAGCAGATGTCGATATACAGCCGATTGACGAGAAGAAACTTGCGCTTATGACGGAGATTGGTATCAAGGAAATATTCAGCCATGAGGTATACGGATATTACGATACTTCCGGTGAGAAGATAACTCCGCAGCTGGGCGATAGATTCTATGATATAGATGACAAGATATACGAGATAAAGCAAATCAAGGAATATGAGAACAGCCACTTTGAGATATACTGCGTCTATATGGAAGGTAAAGTGTAATGGCTAAAGTTACTGGAATGGCAGAACTAAAGCGCAATCTTGCGTTATTTAAGATAGAAACGAAAATGTCTGTTGTTGGAGCAGTATTTCATGGAACTATTTTAATACAGAACGAGGCGAAAACAAATCATCCTTATACTGATAGGACGGGGCTTCTCACGAATTCCATACAAGCAGTACAGCCAAAAATTAAAGGGAACAAAATAGAAGGCGAGGTTGTGGCAGGTATGGGATACGCGGCAGATGTTGAACTGGGTGGTGAGAAAGTTGAAGGCGGGAATCCTAACAGGCGAGCATATCCTTTTATGTTTCCAGCTCTGGAGAAGATGTCGCAACCTATTAATCGTGGTGTTATGAGTGCAATCAAACAAATAAGATGGGTGGAGAGATAAATGGATGTAGTCAAAGAGATGATATACAAGGCTTTAAGAGACGATAGTGCAGCGACTGTTGGCATCCGGGCATTATTGAGCCAGGCAGCGACACCTTACGGAGTCTATCATGCCAATCTGCCAGACAACGTAGATTTTACAAGCAATAAAAAATATATAGTTTATTTTCAGGGGCCAAGCGATTACGACAAAACATACCCTCGGCATAATCTGGCTACAGTAGTTAAAGAGGAGACGTATCAGATCACTGCATGGGGTGGGAATGCGACGACATCAAATGACAAGATACTCGACAGGGTCAAACATTTATTAGAGGGCAAGCATAAAACGACTAATCCGACTACTGACGCAGAAGTATATCAGATAAGGTGTGAATGGGAAGGCCCGGATTTATGGGATGACGATTATAAGACATATTACAAATCTACGAGATATAGGGTATGGGTGAGAGATGATACAGTTACTTGATAGTGAATTAGATACTAAAATTGGTATATGTTCAGTCCAAGTAAAACAAAACGGAAGTTATATGGACTGGGGGGATTTCTCCTGTATGGCGTTCTTCAATAAGAACTCTACAGAAATAAGCAGGATAAAAATTGACGGTATAAATTCTAAGATAAATGTTGACGACAGGATTATATTCAGACGTAACGTATATGAAATCGCAGGGAGTATAGAGGATGTCTTTGAACTGAAACGAAATGATATGGAAAGCTCTTTCTTGAAGTTTGAAGATATGGGCATTCCAATATCAAGAGGAGTAATGACGCCGATTCATATTCCGTTAAGCCCGGAAGAACATACTTTCACGAATCAGTGGATGGGTATATGGATAAGGAATATAGCGAAACATTACGACGATATATTGCAAGGAGATACGATAGTATCTATCAGAAATAAATGCAAGGATGCTCCTGCGGTGATTGTGGGCGCCGGGCCAAGCCTTGATAAGAATATTGAGGATTTAAAAGGCATTAACGCGATAATAATATGTGTCGATAGAGCATATAAAGCATTGCTGGCCAGAGGGATAGAGCCAGACTTAGTAGTGAGCGTTGATTGTCACGATGACTTAATATGCGGATATTTAAATAATGCCGATAGTTCCAAGCATATACTTGCCTTGAATACGGCAGCGGATTACAAGATAGCGAAAATATGGAAAGGCAGGATACTATACTACAACATGGCTCATGGCGGTATACAGTTCTTCGACAGTGTATTGCCATTCTTATTTCCGGGATTCCCGGCTGTTCAGAATGCCGGATGCGTAGTAAACACAGCGAGTATTATCGCTAATTGGATGGGGTGTAAGCCTCTGATATTGGCCGGGAGCGACTTCTCATATCCCGGGAATAAAATAGCCTGCGATACTTACGATTATATTGACGGAAGGTTTCAAAAAGTTGATGTAGATGAGAAAGAAAGATTCAAAAAGAGAGGCGGGAAAGTCAAAGTAAACGGGATATATACCTATCCGCCGTTCTTGGAATATATGAAGTCTATTAAGATGCTGGATGAGAAACAAGGATTCAATATCATCAATGCTACAGAGGGCGGAATAATTAAGATATTCCCAGAGATGACATTGAAAGAAGCGAAAGTTAAATATTGCAGTGAGAATGTGGACGAAATGAGAAAAACCATAAAGGAGGATTGAGATGAGTGTAGATAAGAATGAGATGTTGTTTGAGGTGGGTGATCTTTATATCAACGATGTTCGTATAGGCAATTTGAAGAATGCAACATTTACCTATACAAAGGAATTCCAAGACGGAAAACCCGGCGATGGAATAAATATAGTAAGAAGGGATATGACGGGAGAGATGGCAACGATAGCCGGAACCCTTTGTGATTTCAATATTGCAAGGCTACTACCGATTTTTGGTGTTACGACTTCGGTATCTCAACTGACCAATACCACAACGCTAAGAGTAGTAGAAGAATTCGGTGCCGGCGACCTTTCAGTTTCGGCAGGAAAAACTTTGGCAGAACAGCCTGTCAGTATAACGAATGTTAAAGTATGGACGCCAGACTACAAGACCGAGTATACGCAAGCCACAGCATATACTATGACTTTAAATTTTGCCGGGAGTTTAAGCTGTCAGATATTCTCGAAAGGCGCATCTACGACAATGGCAGCAAACGGAGCATTGGTTGAATATGACTATATAGACGCTTCGGCATTGAATGTTGATATTGGCGGCAAGACTACCCACGAGGAAAAGAAACTCAAATTCGTGCATAAGATGGCTGACGGTAAGCACGTTCAGATTACTATACCAAAAGCACAGATGACTGGCGAGATAAGTCTGCCATTTTTAGAAGAAGGGTATCTGGAAATTCCTGTTAGCTTTACGGCAGTGGGCGATATGTCGAAAGCTAAAGGGAAAAGATTGGTTAGTATAACAAAAGAAAGATAACTCAAACTAAAAGGGAGAGTACCAATGACAGAGAAGAAGCCTGATGATTTTATGGCGATGAAAAGTTTTACGAAAGCAGAAGTAAAGTTTGAAATCGGGAATCAACAGTTTACAATGAAACCTCTTGTCCCTAAGAAACTAAGAGTATTGATAGAGCTGATTGAGAAAAGCGGAACAGGACTGGAGGGATTCACAGAGTTCAAAGACATGGTGACGTTTGTATTAGACAAGATAGTCGATATATTCCCGATTATTTTTGATGCCAAAATAAATCAGACTTTCGCCGATGAAAATATCTCTGTTCCACTCTGTATGGAAATATGGGAACAGTTCGTCAAGCTAAACAGACTGGAGAGTATTCTCCCTTTTTTCTCAAAGATAATCAAGATAACAAAGGAGGACAAGGTAAACATAAAAGAAAGTCCAGCCTGATTGTATCACTGGCGTACCATACTTTAATGGTATGCTATGGCTGGACAATAGACTATATCAACGAGAATGTAACACTTGCACAGATACATTACTTGCTTGATGTCATAGCCGAGAATCCGCCGACAGCGATATTAGGGTTTTCATTAGGCAAGAGTAAGCAGGAAGATACATTGATGGAGCAGATAGGCAAGTTGGGCGATAAGGTGAAATACGAGAAGTGGTATGATAAGAAAAGCATAAAGTCGGTAATCAGAAAACGAGACGGCAAGAGGATAAAATAATGAAGATAGGTACTTTGCGAGTCGGGGTAGAAGTAGATCAATCGAAACTTGTCGGTGGCCTAAAACAGGTTGGCAACACTACGTCTAAATTAGGTTCGCAACTCAAAGGCTTTGCTTTAAACGCGCTCAAACGCGGACTGCAAGCCGGGTTCATAGCAGTGACTGCCTATGTGGCAAAGTCTGTATTTCAAATAGCCAAATTCCAAAAGCAGATGGCGAATGTGTCGACCATGCTTGACAAGGTTGGACAAAAGCATATGCCGGTATTCACCGAAGGCATAAAAGAAATGGCGATTGAGTTTGGCGAATCGACCGAATCACTCACAAAAGGTTTATATGACATATTATCCGCTTCGGTAGCACCGGAAGAAGCCATGGAAGTGTTGGCCGAATCTTCAAAGGCTGCAATCGCGGGTTTGACGGACACAGCAACTGCGGCAGATGCGATAACGACGATCTTGAATTCCTATGCGTTGGCAGCCGAGAATGCCGGTGATGTATCTGATTGGTTCTTCTCAGTCGTCAAACGCGGTAAGACTACGTTCGCCGAGCTTGCGCCAAACATTGGTAAAGTAGCCTCGCTTGCCTCAACAGCAAACTTATCGCTTGAAGAATTGGGCGCGGCATTGGCCACAATGACAAGAGCCGGGGTAAGGACAGACATAGCAATCACTTCTCTGCGTAGTCTTATGTCGGCGTTTGTGAAGCCAACTAATGACTCTGCGGAAGCAGCCAAAGCATTGGGAATAGAACTCAGTACAACTACATTAAAAGAAGAGGGGTTGCTATCAGTCATTGAGAAGTTGGAAGATGCCACGCCGGAGCAGACTGCGGCTATATTCGGCAACGTAAGAGCATTAACAGGACTCTCTGCTATACTTAAAAATACAACCGGTTTTATGAAAGACCTCGATATTATGGAGACTAGAGCGGGCAGAACACAGGAAGCATTTGAGAAGCAGACAAAAACTTTGTCATTCCAATTCAAGAGATTGTGGCAGGAGATAAGCATTGCGGCGACCGTGACAGGCGAAGAACTTTCTGAAGAAATCCAAAAACTCGTTAATTATATCATAGAAAACAAGGACGAGATACTTGATTTCGCAAAGAACTTCGGCGCAGCCATGGCCGAAATAATGAAGAATGTAAGAGAGCTGCATACTATATGGTCTGAAACTTGGGAGAATATGAAAGAGAAAGCTACTGACGCCGCAGATTTTATAAACCAGAAAGCGGCAGCACTAGGAATAGCTGCGGCAAAACAAGCTGTAAAGGCAAAGAACGCAGCTAAGAAAGCTGCAAAAGAAACAAAAGACGCAGTTATTAAAAATGCGAAGGCCGCTTCTACCACACAAATTGAGATTGAAACTAACACGCAGAAAATTTTAGCCGATATGAAAGCTACGCAGAAATCAAACGAAGTCGCCGCAGACGAAGAAAAACTCTTACAGAAAGCGAACACAGCAAAAACACTCGCGGACATAGAAGAAGATTTAACGAACATTATAGCTGAAAATATTACAAGTATTAGAGGTATGTGGACAGGCATGGCAGATTATATGCTGGGATTAGTAAAGCAGATGGCGGCAAAGATGATTATGTCACATCTAAAAGAAGTCGGGGCATATATGTATAAAGCGGCAGCGGCAGTATGGAGTTGGGCGGCAGGGATACCATTCGCTGGGCCCGCTATTGCTGCCGGAGTGATTGTAGCGGGTGCTGCATTAGTTAAGAAGCACAAGTTTGCTACAGGAGTCAGGAACTTTGCCGGCGGTATGGCGTTGGTAGGAGAGCAGGGCCCGGAACTGGTGCAACTGCCAAGAGGGTCAGACGTATTCACTAACAGCGTGACTAAGCAGATGATTTCAAATGTGGGAGATACACGCGAAGGCGATATTTACATTACCATATCGCCAAAAACCGGAGACAGACAAGATTGGGGTAAAATTGTTAGAAATGATATTATCCCAGAGCTGCAACGATATAAACGAAAGACAGCAACATCACCGTTTGTGTAGGAGACTATATAATGGCAAATGAGATAATCACGAATACCGTATCGGTGACGTTCAGTTGGGTAGAAGCGACAGGGACTACAAAGAATCACTGCCGAATAAGCCGGTACTATGATTTTTCTGTTGTGCCGCACGAAGACAATACATTGACTACCGGCAATTATCAAGTTGACTTAACATCAGGCAACTACAAGTATTACTGGCAGCACCGGCCTTATGTCGGAGGCACTTGGCAGAAGTGGAATGAAGTTCAGTCATTTGAGAAAGGCACAGTCGGGTCGCTAACAGTCACTGACGGTAAGTGGCTTATGTTTGAATCGTCTGAGATGTCAGATTATACATTGCAATTCACGAGTGCGCCGAATTATTCATATACAGAGGAACAGATATATCGCACAGGAGAGCGCAATCTTGTCGGTGATATACTTTCGGAATTTCAGACTACGAAAGGCAGTATACGACTGGAGTTCAAGAAAAACAATACTGTATCGAGAACAGAGAAAGACCAGATAATGAGGTACTACGGACTCAACAGTGGTGCTGTGTATCTGGGTTGCGCACCGTATAACGGAGCTGATTACTATAGAAAACTGTGGAAAATATGGTTTTCTAAAGAGCCGAGCGTAACGCCTTTAGACGGTAACGAGGAACGGTTTATGATGGTAATCGACTTAGAGGAGATATAAGTTGGCAATCGTTAATGAAATGGATCAGAAAATAGGCTCTCGTCCAATCGTAAGAGTACGGATATTTACTTCAAAAGGTACGATTGATGTCAGTTCTTATTTAAAGAGTGGCATAGCGTTAGAGTCAGAGAAGTCAAGATTGCCAGACGACATAGCGTTGATTGCCGCAGGTGATATTGAGCTGGTATTCTCGAATCATAATGATTATTTTACCGAGACAGATTCAGGATCGCTGTTCTACGAAGCAGAATATCTTGGCCATAACATAGATATAGATGTCGGGTTCAAAAAAGATGATGGCACAACAGAATATCAAGATCAAACGGTATTCAGAATTATTGAGGTTACGCTCAATTCAGATTTGTCCGAATGTACAATAATAGCGCGCGACAAGCTGAACGACATTGTTGAGTATGTCTTGAACGTCCCTCCGGCAGGCCTGACCCCGGTAGCTAGTAGCGGGAACGCCGGAAACGGTTATATAACAGAGATTCAAACAATGCCTTTTGTCACGGTCAACGAGACTTGGGCGGTAACCTGTACGACATTGGGCGGATCAGGGGTAGGTAAATTCAGCGTCGTCGGTTCGGTATCAGGTAACGTAGGGGAAGCCACAAGCGATACCGAATTTTTAAATGCTGGGACTGGCGGTGTAAAGTTCACTATATATGCAGGTGGTACAGCGTGGGCGGTACCGGATGTATTTACATTTACGACATACCAATACCCCGAGTGGACAAGTGAGAGCCCGGCGAAAATCATCTGGGCACTATTGACAGGTTGGGGTTATGATAGTGGAACGGAAGACAATTTTAGAGATTCTTGCTTAGATTTCGACAATACAGCGACTGCCACGAATGAAGATATCAATTATCCGTCCTTTACGACAGCAGTAACGAATCTCAATTCTGACTTTAACTTGACGGGCTATATACCATACAACTCTAATATGGCGGATGTCATACAGGATATATTGCAACACTTTCTCGGGTATATGTACGCTGATGGCGATGGCAAAGTATACCTGAAAACTTACAGACCGTCTTTGGGAGGAATAGGAACATTAAGAGAGTTTAGCGATGCAAAGAAAATCACAGATCTTACATACAAGAAATCCCGTGAAAGCGTGATAAGTTCAGCCACTGCACGATACAAGAAGACAGCAACATGGGCTTGGAGCAGCGGTTCGGAGACTAACGACGGAGTATATACAAAACTGCTTGATAGAGAATTGCAGGAAACAATTAGCACAAGCGCTGATGATGCCCTTGAAGATGTAAGCGGAGTCGTAAGTTTAACGCGAGACCGTACCGCAATGAGCAATGTTAATGACGGAAGCCTATTATATGGTATATGGGATTGGTATTATGGCGAATGGTTCGGATTCAGATTTCCAAATATAGCTATTGCACAAGGGTCGACTATAGAGTCTGCTACTATACAAGTATGGCGAGCAGCTGATCCTTATCCTACGTCTGCTACAGATATATATTGTGAAGACGTTGATGATTCCGCCGCATTTACAACTGGGGCAAATAATATAAGCAATCGAACACGAACAACTGCAAAAGTAGATTGGGACGGTTCTGTTGGTAGTGTAGGATACGTCACAAGCCCTGATATAAAAACTTGTGTACAGGAAGTTATTAATCGTGCCAGTTGGGGTAGCGGTCACGACCTATCTGTTATATTTCAAGCGATGTCTAATACAGATTTTTTTCTCCAATTTACATATGATCATAGTGGTGCGACCTATGCAGCAAAACTCAATGTCAAATATAAGAACGAATACGGAGAGAAATCCTTTAGCATAGACACAAACTGGTATTCGGTAAATGGGAATGCTATACAATGGGCGATAGATAGAGTGGTTGATAAATATGGGATTCCTGTTCTCGATGTTGAATTTACAACAGGACTGGACGCGTTGCAAACAGACTTAGGCGACTATATCGAAGTGACAGATACGAAAACCGGACTGAGCAATAAGACATTGAGTGTGTATAAATTGAGTAAGGACTTCGGCTCGCATCCGATGCGCATAGTAGTATCATGTGACGAGATTGATACCCTTGCATTTAATTGGGCATTCTTGGGATCGAGCGCTGACGAGGGCGACGGTATCAGCCCGCAGGCGGGTGATTACGATTCGGCGTCCGACACAGACAAGCAGTTCTGTTATCTGTCAGACGGTGGGTTGGGAGACCCCGCATATTATTTATGGTGAGGAGCATTAGATGAAACTTAGAGACGCTATATCAATAAAGAGAGTGAGTCAAGTGTGCTATAGGGAGATAAAATACAAAAAAGACGATCCTCTACGGCAGTGCCACTTGAAATTCACAGAGATACACGATGTCTGCTATCATTGCAAGTGGTTCGTTGCTAATATGGAGCGTTCTTTGGTATGTTTAGGAGAAGATATACCAAAACTTATTGAGTTCATTCATCAGTACGCACCGCAGTCATTGGACAGGCACAAGAATATTGATGTTGAAAAGATAGCTGACAAAAACAAAAATATACTAGACCTGCCGGACAACAATACATAAGGAGAATATAATGGCTTATACTGATATGACAACCGAATTTGACTACAAGGATCTCGCCACGTGGCAAAATTTAGACAAGCTCGCCGAGAACGACGGATATTTTAAAACTGCCGCTGTGGCAGTTTCGGGTGCTTGGACATTCAGCGATAATATAACCATAGTACAAGCGAAAAAAATATACCTACACGACGGCACAGCAGACTGGCTATACTCGAATACCAATTTCACATTCAAGCTCGGATTAAATAGTATTGACCGATATTCGTGGGAGCAGACAGCATATTACCCGACAGGGGATGGTATAATAGATTTAGGAATCAATACGCTCAATGATTGGGAAACCATATATTACCACAATTTCGATCAACATTCAGGTCGGGATGGAAAGGAAAATATCGAAAGAGTCAATATTGCATCCGCAGACTACAATCTTTTGCCAGATTTTAAGAAATATAACAGAAAAAATAAGCCGGGTAAAACAGAATACGGGTCAATAGCAGAAGATTGTCCTCCCGAATGTATTTCTTATGACAATCAAGGGAAGATAGTAATAAGAACCAATGCTTTAATATCTTATCTATGCGGTGTTATTAAAATGATGGGCAAGCAGATAGACCAAATCGAAACAAGAATACAATAAAAATCAAGAGGAACCTATTATGAAAGACAAAGAATGTTTGGAGAATATTCTGGAGAGTGTCCATATCATAGGAGACAGGCTCGTGCTGATAGAGAACAACATCAGCGATATGGTTGCCAATACAGCGGACAAGACCTACTATCCGATAGGTATCGAGCGTATAAAGGACATATTCGGTGTATTTGAATACGAAGAAGCCGGTGGTGGACGGATAAAGATCGACCCGATCTGGGAGCGGCAGAACTTTGTCTTCTTCAAGGCGTTTGAGCGGAAGTGCTATCTTCACAAACTTGTTGCGCCACAGTTTATGGGTATGATGACAGAGTTTTATGCAAAGGATATGCTAGACTTAATAGACTTCTCTAATGGCGGTGGAGTATATTCGCCGAGACATAAGAATCATAATATCAATAGTAATCTGAGTAAGCATTCATGGGCAGGAGTGGCCTTTGATATTAACCCACATAAGTATCCGAGAGGTTCTGATGTCAAGCCTCCGCAGGAAGTGATTGATATATGTGCAAAGTGGGGGTATTATAGTGGGTATTATTTCAGGGTAAGAGATCCCATGCATCAAGAATTTTTTCGGTTTCCTATTTAATATTACCAAAATTTAATCGTTTAGCAACTTGATATAGGGCGCCAACAACTTTTTCTTTTTCGTATGAAGTTTTTAGATTCATCTTTTTTATGAATTCGTTTTTTAAAGTCTGCCTTGATTCTATGTCGTTATATATTTTGCGTAATTTTATATATTTATTTCGAGCATCTTTATATTTACAATGATTTTCACGTATATGTTTCTGCCTGTTGGTTATTACTAGATTGGAAATATCATCATTCAAAGGATTTCCATCTATGTGATGAACAAGTTCAGTTGATTTTAATTTACGATTTAATTTTGTTTCCATATTGTAACGTGACCGTTTTATGTATCCATAATTAGAAATCCATAGATAAGCTCGACCACGAATTATGGTAGAACCGGTTTTATATGAGCCGACGTGACCAGCTTTCCAGATTTTGTTTCTTCTTCGCGGTATATTATATTTCATCAGAAGTTGACTAATTCTGGCATTGCTTAATTTGGCAAGTTTTCCAACTTTAATTGTCGATAATTTTTCATCAATATACTTTTGTTTTAGCCACTGTTTTGTGATTTGCATAAATGTAGTATATAATATTTCTATTCTATTGTCAAGACGCACTTTGAATAAAAGGACTTATACTATGAACTGGCTCAAAAAGATATTAATGAAATTCGCTATAAAGAAATTTATCAAAAGTATTAAGGAGAATCCTAAAATGAATAAAATTATTGAATGGCTGGACGGAAAGAAAGCGTATATCACAGCTCTGGCAGTCGCTGTGATAGCGTTCTGCGAAACGATGGGCTGGGCGATACCGCAGTATGTCTATACGCTTTTAGTAGCGTTTGGAATTATCGCAGGCAGATCGGCAGCCACAAAAATCATCAATGGCAAAAAGAAATAGACTCAAAAAACTATTTGCTGATTTTATGCGCAATATCACCATCCTGAAAATACGGTTCTTTGGCAGAAAGCCCGTAAAACGCAGGTAATATATGGTTAAATCAGGGGGTAAAATAATTGAAATAGTTCTTGACATTGTAACCGGGATAATGTAATATTGTATTAACGTAGTACAATTGAAACAGGAGCAAACGAAATGGGCATCATAATTGACTTGATTTTTTTTATCCTACAAAAAAATATAGGGAGTTTAGGAACAAGTCAACTTTCTGAGAGGAGAGACGATGCCCGCCTAAACTCCCTTTTTATTTTATAGGGAGGCACACAATGGCATTCGTACAAAAAGGATTGCCGGTCTGGGAAGATCGGAGATTATTAGAAAGAGATGAACTCGCGCCGATTGGAGAGGACAACTTAAAGCCTACGTTTGTATCAGAAGGCAAGTGTCCGTATTGTAGATGTAACATTTTTATTGAGAAGAGTTTAGACAAGCCTACAACCCCGGGAGCTAGTGTCCGGTATATAGGACATTGCATCTCAAAGTATTGCGGGAAAGACTTGACGATCCGGGATGGCAACGAAGGCGTACTAAGCAGAGAAGACGAGCTACAGATATAAAGGTAATCAATACTAATATAAGAGGGGGAGTTATGAACGTTAAAGAATTAAAAAAGATTCTTGAAAATGTACCAGATGATTTTGATGTTGTTTTTTGGGAATGGACTAGCACGGGTGCAATCGTAAAACATACGAGTCCATCATTAACACAAGAAGGGGCTACAAAGAAAAAACAGTTTTATTTGATAAGGAATGAATACATTCCTATCGAAATGGAGTATTAAGGCATTCCGCAAGGCATAGGCACAGGATTAATGCCCCTGTGCCTTGCGATAACGCTTTAATAGGAGGTAAATGAATGGCACATTGGAGTTATAAAGATAATATAGTATATCACTCTCCTGCGAAACATACGGGTAATGGTTGGTATAGAATAGATTGTGGTTGTAGTGGCGGTTTACAATGGGGAGGAGATAGTCCTAGAGAATGTGATAGGTGCAAAGGTACAGGTAGTATCTATTGGCATAAAAAATCTAAAGCATTTGCTTTGTATCCTAGTGGTAGTTTTTTAGGTAGGGGAGATTTAACAAAGTTAGAATTAGAAGGAAATTTAAGGAGGACACAATGAACGAAGAATATTATGACTTGCGACTTCAAAATCTGTTACTCTGGTGGTACTGGGGAGGTGATTGAAGTGGCTAAACCAAGTTTGTATTATTGTCCTATTAAATTTGTGGCAACCTCGATATATACTTGGAGTGGCGAAGTATTGTCGGGAGCAGGATTATGCGAAGAAGAAAGATGTATGTGGTGGAAAAATAACTCTTGTATGGTTGTTAAAGATAGGGGAGGTGAGTAAGATGAAATGTAATGTTTGTAATTCAGAAAAAGAAGTATTACAATTCGATCGTTTATACACTAGCGGAAGTGAAGGGACTAAACTATGCTTGGATTGTAGGATAGCTGTTTGTGAAATGATTAGGCGTATGAAAGATGTTTGTGGACGTAAAATAATCAATACAGGGAGGTGATGTAAATGGAAGGATTGTATGTGTTGATGTTTTTAGCAGGAATCTTTATTGCTATTATGCTAGTGCTGGCGCCTTTGACTTTGTATAGTATGTCGAAGTCGTTAAGAAGAATCGCTGATACGATTGAGAAGGAGGAGAAATGAAGACAGAAACTATCTGGAGAGACATCCTATACAAAGAGGAGTACGAAAAAAACAATCAATGCCCGAAGTGTCTCCGCCAACTGGTGCTTATCAAAGGCAAGGGAAGCATCAAAGACGGCAAGTTCAAGTCTGTCGGAGAGTATGACTGTATCGTATGTGAGCAGACGTTTTGTATTGTGGCATACGAGGAAGACACAAAACAAATAAGGGAAGGAGGTGACGATGCAGCCTGAAGGGATTTATCTGTGCCGGTGTTGTAGGGCGATTCGGAACAAGAAGGAAATGGAGACGGTGTATACTTGCAAGAAGTGTTTTAAAGCGGTGAATCCTAAGAGGAGTAAAAGGAGGAAATCAGATGTTGGCAGAATTAATTCATAAGATCGCGGCGCAGGAGTACAAAGAGAAAGAGAATAGCAGTTATCATCCAAGACCATCACTCGCGGGCCCAGACCGTTGCATCAGACAAATGGTGTACTGGAACCTGAAGACCCCCGCAAAACCACTGCCCGGTAGGGGTGTGATGATATTCAATGATTCGTCTTGGCATGAAGAGCTTACGGCTGACTGGATACGGAAGTCGTCATACAAGCTCCATTCGCAGCAGATGAAAGTCACCGCCTCACGCAAAGGCTACAGCTTTGTACTCAATGGGAGAATAGATGGCATTGTAGAAGATATGCAGGGCATAGAATACCTGTTTGAACACAAAGCGGTAAGCCACTTTAGCTGGCAGGAGATGGCGAAAGGCAATGTATCGGCTGATTATCTTTCGCAGATGTGCCTGTATATGTCCGGGCTGGAGAAGGTATCTCCTACATACCGGGCAATATTGCTTGTCAAGAACAAGAACACTGCCCAATATCTTGAATTTCTGATTACCTATAGTAATTTCGCGGATATGTGCATTGTGGAATCGATGACAAATTCTATAGGGGGCATGGAGACGATTGAACTGAAAAAGGAATATCCTTTTATTGTCGAATCATGCTTCTCTAAATTCAAAGCCATCGAGGAATTCGCAAGCAAAAAAGAACTGCCTAAAAGGCAATACGAGGTAGACCACTGGCGGTGTGATTATTGTGCCTATCACCAGACCTGCTGGGAAGGCTACGAGAAGGAGTTCCAAGCATTAGGTACAGAGGCAGAGCTTCAAGAGGCAGAGGACTTATGTGCATATTACCTTGAGACAAGCGGGCATATTCTCACCATGAGCAAGGAGAAGGATATGCTGAAGGCGAAGATCAAGAAGGTACTTGCCGACAAGGGTGCGAGAGAGGGAACGACTAAAAGATACATAGTCACAAACAAATTGATAAAATCTTTGAAGATCGACAAGTCGCTTATCCCGGTGAACATACTTCCTGATTGCCAGAAGGAGAGCTTTTCGGAGCGGTTGAATATACGATTAAAAAAGGAGGCGAAGAATGGAAAAAAGACCGACTGAAATCAAGGACTTCAAACGTATGCCCTATCTGCCAAGGCTTGGCAAGATAAGGCTCGGAGTAAAGGCAAAGAGTGCGAAGTCAGGCAAGGAGTACCCGAAAGAGGTGGATTACTTTGTGTGTCCGCCGGAAGTGCAGAAGGTTTACGGAGAGAAGCCGACGTTGATTGACGTGATGTTTCCCAGCGAACAGCAGGCAGATTGTATTCCTTATTGTTACAAGTCGTACAGTTCTACGCAAAGGCTCAAATGCAAAGGCAACGGAGAGACAGCGACATTCTTCAACCAAGAGACAAAAGAAATGGAAGAAAGGACTTGCCCTTGCGAGGCGTTGGACAATGGCAACTGTAGCAAAAGAGGGCATCTGATGATTATATTGCCAAAGGTAAGTCTGGGAGGCGTATATCAAGTGGACACAGGTTCCGGGGTGAACATCAACCGTGTGCTTGACGCTATGGACTACTGGAAGGGCATGGTAGGTCGGTGCAAGTGTATACCGCTGACTCTAGAGAGGGTCAAGGAGAAAATGCAGGGCCCGGACGGCAAGATGCAACCGCATTATCTTTTCAGATTCAGCACTAAATTGAACATAGACTCGCTCAATCAGGCGATCGAGAACAACCGTAAGATTCTGGCTGTTGAATACAAGATAGAGAGACCTGTAGAGGAAGGTAAACTTGACGACACACCTGTTGAGATAATAGAGAACGGAGAGGTTGATGATAAGCCTGTATTTATAAATGAGTATCAAGCCGATGAGTTGAACAAAACGGTACAGTGGAATAGAGACAAGACCGGCTTGACAGGCAAAGATTTCTTGGCTTTCCTCGGCAAATACTACGGGGCGACCAAGATGAGCGAGATCAAGAATGAGGATTACTTAGAAATCTTGGAAGGCGTCAAAAGCGCAGAAACCCTTGACTTGCTTTGCAGGGCTAAAGAAGAAGAAATGGAGAAACTATCGTAGTAGGGCACTCGAAAGGCATAATAACGCAGATTTGACGTACTGTGGCTTGTCTGGGCACTATTGGAAGTACGACCACAAATAGTTGTTGGAGGTGAATATGAAAACATATTGTAATAATTGCAAGTGCTATGTCAGGTCAACGCATTCTATAGATTCTTTAATTCCCCCGGGATGTAAACATTTTGTACAATGGGTATTGCCTGACGGTAATCCACACTTAAAGCCTATTAAAACACTTTGCGATCCAAGAGAAGTAAACAAAAATAACGATTGTTCTGCTCATAAAAAAATCAGCAAATTTAGAATGTTTTTTAGGAATTTATCACCTGATTGTGATAATTAAAAATAGAAAAATAAGGCTTGACACAGGAAATGGGATTATGTACAATGCAAGAAACACATTGAGTGAGGATTACAAATGAGAGTGAGCTACCCAGTCTTTTTTTTATTTTAAAATTAGCCTCTGGAAGGGGAGGGTAGCTCTCCCCTGAAGGAGGTTTTTTAGAGGTTACTTATGCCTTACACGAAAGAAGATATCAAAGAACTTAAAAAGCTGTGCGGCTATGTTATAGGCGGAAAAGCCGAGGATATGATTACAGCGGATGAGACCAATAGATTCGAGGCTCTGCTTGGGAGGATAATGCAGGAGATCGCGAATATCTGGAACAGGGGGAAGGGTGATGGCTCGCAAACGAATGATAGACCCGGATATATGGATTGATGGCAAGTTCAATAGATTTGACTACGCTGGCCGGTTGCTATGGATAGGCCTGATCTCTATGGCCAATGACTACGGTAAGCTAGTAGGAGACCCGGATATAATAACATCGCAGATATTCCCGAAGGACAAGATAAGCATAATTACATACCTAGAGCGGTATAACGACGCGGGTATGATTGTACGGTACGAAAACAACGGAGAGCAGTATATAAAGATAAAGAATTGGGATAAATACCAGACGCTCATGCACCCGGCAAAAGACAAAATACCAGAACCGTCAAGAAATAATCTTGATGGTGTCAAGAAAACCTCAACGCAGTTTAGTTTAGTTAAGTATAGTTTAAGGAAAGGCAAACACACATTCAATGAATTTGTAAAATTGACGAAAAATGAGCATACCAAGCTTATAGAGAAATTCGGGGAACGTGGTACCAATGAATGGATAGAGCGATTAGACAACTACATAGGAGCTAAAGGCAAGAAGTATAAATCACACTATAGGACAATACTTATGTGGGCACAAAAAGACCAGCCAAAAAACAAGGAGTCGTGGCGCAAATGAACCTACTTGAATATGAAGGCAGGGATAAGATCGTATCTTCGTTTGAGATGCAGGAGAAGTTGAAAAATAAAGAACTTACTATTAGATATATATCTTCAGGGCTTAGATTACTTAATACGTTCATAAAAGGATTCTGTCCGGGCCAGCTTATCGTAGTATCAGGCATAAGCGGCGAAGGCAAGAGTACGCTGTGCAGGACGTTTACATACAACATGGAGCAGCAAGGCATAAACTCGCTATGGTTCTGCTACGAAGACGATACGATACGGTTCCTGCAGAAGTTCCCGGTGTTGCCGTTATTCTATATGCCGGAGCTTCTACTAGACAATACTACCGATTGGGTAACTAAGCGTATACAGGAAGCGAAAGCGAAATATAACATTGAGATTGTCTTTATAGACCACCTGCACTATCTTATAGATTTAGAAACAAAGATCAATATGAGCCTGCATATAGGCGGTTATGTGCGATACTTGAAAAGGCTCGCGGTAAACGAGAAGATAGTGATATTTCTTGTAGCACACTTGCAGAAGATTAAGACAGATGAGGAGCCGGATATACAGGATATAAGGGATAGCTCGTTTATAGGACAAGAGGCCGATAAAGTGTTGATGATAAGCAGGGGCAAGGAGGATAACACCGCTACGATACGACTAAGCAAAGATCGCGATACGGGCAAGAAGAACAAGTACGTTAATCTACGATTTGAACATGATATATTTTGGGAGGTAGAATATGAGCAGAAGCCGATATGAGTCAGAGCTACAGAAGGAATGGAACGCCATGTCGTGGGCTGAGAAGATGGCGAAATTGAGAGCGACAACTATAGATGCAAATCAGCATATAAGAAAACATATTGGTGATCATGATTTAGTAATAACAGTAGATGGGCAGTGGAGATTTACTACAAGGATACGATAATGACAGACTGCGAATGGAAAGGTTATTATAGCGAATGGGGGTAAGAAATGAAATGCCCAATCACAAAAAAGACATGCCACTGGTACAAGACGTATAAAGAGGAGCTTTGTGTCTTCTGCGGAGTAACGGTGCAGAACCAGTCGGGCAGTATTGTTATGCCCACGCTGGACGAGGTCAAGCAATCCGGGGTCGACCAGAAGTCGTACGAGAGGCAAGAGAGGTCTGCCAAGAAGACCCGGCACACGGCAAGCCCGGATGCGGTGACGCCGATATTTGAGTGAGGTGAAACATGACCGACCTAGATACGAAGATAGATGAGATAATAGATAATTATATGCTTTCTTCTATGGAAGTTCCAGCGAGAAAACAAGCCCGTCAAGCCATCAAGGATTTGATTGAGCAGGAGAGAAACGAGGCTTTTAATGAAGGTTGTGCATACGAGGCAAGTAAAGGAGCAGGCAGATGAATGAAGAGACAAAAAATAAAGTCAGTCTTATCGTACAGGAAATAATAACCGAAGGATTACCTGATAAGCACAACCATTACTGTCAAGCCATCAAGGATTTGATTGAGGGGGAAACGAAAGAATTAAAACTTAAATATAAAGAATTAGACCGTATGTATCAAAAAGCTGTTTATGAAAATTAAGGAGTCCGCAGATGAGTAAGGAAATAGAAAAAAACATAGCAAATATTATAGCAAATAGCACATTATATGTATTAGGAGTAGACGGGCATAATGCCTTAAGTGAATTGACTATATCTTTATTGCACTATATGGAATCTGAAATTACCAAAGCCAAAGAGCAGGAGAGAAAGAGGGTATTAAATATATTGAAATCATTTAAAATATTTACAATACCCGATGCAATAATTAAAGAATTATCAGAGGAGAAATGATGAGAAGAGAGAAAGAAAAAGAAAATCCCGAATTTAGTATTGATGAAAAAGGTTTTAATGTTAAAGCGTGGTATCTTAAAGACATTCCCGAATCAAAAGGAGATGCTATTATTGAAATAAGAAAAGATGATAAACTTATTCGAGAATTCATCTATCCCGCATATAAGATATGGAATATAGCGGCACATTTTCTAGATATTGTAAATAGCGAGTTAAACAACGATATTGAAGGTTATAAAATTGCAAGTTCAACAGGTTTAGAACGTACTTGTTCGTATATTTCCGCGAAAAGCAGGTGAGATTCCTGCCCTGTGGAGAAAGAGGAGTAACCAATGAGCGGCATATTTGGCGCGATATCTAAGACTGACTGTTCGGAAGCATTGTTTTACGGCACAGATTACCATTCACATCTCGGTACCGAATACGGTGGCATGGCTGTTCTTGATGAAACTTTTAATCGTCAAATACATAGCATTAGTCAGGGGCAGTTCAAGGCGAAGTTTTATGAAGATCGCCGCAAGATGACCGGTAAGAAAGGCATCGGCGTGATCTCAGACAGTAATGAACAGCCCATGTACCTGAATTCAAAGTTCGGTCCTTTCTGTATTGTCACCAGCGGACTTATTGAGAATAGCGAAGAGCTTACTGCCGGTCTCCTGAAGGAAGGGCTGTCGTTCTCAGAAGTTGCGAAAGGGAATGTCAACGTCACTGAACTTATTGCCAAACTGATCAGCCAGGGTGACGATATTGTTGATGGTATAGAGAAAATGTTCGCGGTTATCGATGGTTCATGTTCTCTCCTGTTGCTTCATGAAGACGGTATTTACGCTGCCAGAGACAGACATGGATATACGCCGCTTATAATTGGAAAAAAAGCGGACATGTGGGCTGTAACAGCCGAGACTAGCGCGTTTCCGAACAATGGGTTCAAAATAGACAAATACCTCGAACCGGGCGAAATCATTTTACTGACAGAATCCGGTATGGTGCAGAAAAAAACCGGAAGAGATATTAATCAGGTATGTTCTTTCCTTTGGATATACACAGGATTCCCGGCATCGGATTATGAAGGGATAAATACAGAAATTGTGAGGGAACGATGCGGTAAGTTTCTTGCCAAACATGATGAGGATATAGAAGTCGACATTGTCGCAGGGATCCCGGACTCCGGAATAGCGCACGCGATAGGATATGCCATAGAATCTAAGAAACCTTTCCGGCGTCCCCTTGTCAAATATACTCCCGGTTATGGCAGGAGTTATACCCCGCCGTCTCAGGAGACAAGGGATCTCATCGCTACGATGAAGTTGATACCGATCGAAGAAATAATTAAAAACAACCGCATAATAATATGCGAAGATTCGATCGTGAGGGGGACGCAGCTTAAGAATTTTACGGTAAATAAGCTATGGG
>SDBU01000698.1_pt1 | contig 47739 bp, 144 predicted proteins | sample 2277071 | NCBI WGS metagenome assembly SDBU01 (sample SAMN10397929, study PRJNA504765) | marine sediment metagenome | isolation source: marine sediment core GS08_GC12, 126 cmbsf | place: Arctic Ocean: Gakkel Ridge, Loki's castle | collected 2008
GGACGCCTCCAGAGAGTCGGAACCGAACTAGGAGAGGATCGCTCCTGATCGGGCGAAGATGCGAGGTGAGAACATGAACCAAGATGAATTTATGCGTCTGCTAGGCGAAGGCGGTAAGTCTGCGAAAGGTGCGTCTGGCAAAGCTGACTGGGATGCACTGATTGCAGAGGCTAGAGACTCCAACAAGTCATACACTGTCACACAATTCCATGAACACGTAGCCAAGGGAGTTGTCTCTCGGGGCCGCGTACACGGCAAGCTAGGTGATCTCTTCATAGCGAAGAAGGTCGCTCGACTGATCGACAACTCTGGTGCTTACATATACTGCTTCGGCGTAGACGCAATAAAGGCTCAGCACGGCAAGTAATTGCCATGTTGACTCTACATCGGGTTCCCTCCAGGACCATGGCAAGGATAGGCTGCTATGGTGGAGGTAAAGTCCTATCCAAGGAAGGAGAGGTGATAACATGACAAACCGAAAGAAAGCGAGATTTGGACCAGGAGGAGCAGGAATCACTGACGACCCTTGGGATTACTTGGGACGGATCAAAGTTGGTCCGATACGACTACCACCTGAAGAGATCGATGCTGAGACCTTCAAGGAGATCTTAGAACGACAAGGACTACCATCACTCGAGCCAAGAGAAGCAGAGAAACTACCAACTGCAGAAGAGTTCATGAAACTACTAGCCAATCCACACGCAAGAACATCATTCCAACGACGCAGCGCACAACAGAGGTACACACAGACTAGGAAGTACTTCGAGAACCAGGAATTCTACTGGTGGTGCAACCAACAGATGAACATACTGAGAATCCTCGACGAGAACAGATACCAATACAAACTAGGTGCCTACAACATGTGGGTCAATCAGGTCCTCATGCCGAGGATCAAGAAAGTCCACAAAGCACTAGCAAAGACCGACAAGGACAAAGCTACAGCATTCGCACACTACGCCTACGAGTTCATTGCCAAGTCCAAGCCTAAGAAGCGCCAAGCTGGATCGATGGTAATCATCGAGAAAATCCGACGCATGGTCATCGAAGGCAAGGTCTTCGAACTACAGGACTTCCAATCCGAAATCGCTCCACTTCTGAAACCTACGGAGGAGTAGTCTATGACTACCCTTCCCTCTTTCGTACCAAGGCAGAGAAGAGTCCAGGTATGGCGGACTCGGAGTTGCCTGAGAGTCCATACCAAACTATGTGAGGTGATAACATGAGTGTCTCAAAGAAAGAATTCCTTAGCATGCTGGCCACTGGCAACGCGAAGACTAGTGTTGGCAAGGCTGGTAAGGCTAACTGGGATGCAATCTTCAAGGAACTGAAACAAGTACACGCTCCGCTCGACATCAGTACCATCCAGAAGTACTACGTCAAGGATGTAGTTTCACGTTACCGAACGTTGAACAAGATGGATGAGTGGTGGAGAGCGAAGAAGTGCCTGCGACTCGTTGGTAAGAATCGCAAGTACGTATACTTCTTCAGGATTCCAAAGGGCTACGTCTGGCCCGAGGAATCTGAGGATTAGCTTCCCCTTTTTCTAATTGGCTCTATCCCGACCTAGGGATGAAGTCTAGAGAGAATAGAGCGTCGGGATCCGTAGGATCTTAAAAGACAGCTCTCTAGATGGACCTGGGAGGTAAGAGAAGACATGCTCGCAAAATTTTCTTTGGGTGCGGGTGCGGGTGCAGGCGCAGGATATATGTATATGTTCGAGTGCGCAGGCGACGGAAGAGTGCCAGTGAGGATTGGAGGTTGGAGTGGGAGTTCGAGTGTGTGTTCAGGTTCTTTTAATTATATTGATTAATGTGAGTGAAGAGGATGATGACGACGGAGGCTGCGGGGTGTATGTGTATGTGCGTGCTTGCGTTCGAGTTCTTTTAATTTATTATGAATAATGATGAGAGAGAATATGGAGGGAGGAGAGGACTGCGCATCTGCGACTCCTTGTTCTCGTTCATGTTCTTTTAATTTATTATTGAATTATGTGAGGTGAAATATGATATGGAGAAGGCAGAGTTCCTGCGAATCCTCGCCCTAGGTGGGGAGAACGTAGGTGGAGAGAGGACCAGCTGGGTGGACATCCTAGCATCCCTACCTGCACGTGAGGACCCGTTCACGAAGGGAGAGATTGCTGAGGAGTTCAACGCTAAGCCCAAGTACGTCTATTCGCACCTGAGAGACTGGATCGCCGAGGGTCACCTCGTGAAGATCAACTTCGGTGGGAGTAACGTATACCTGCACGTCAGCCAGGTCCCCGAGGAGTAAGAGGGCAGCGTCCCTCGAATCCAGTTCCCGTTTTTATATGCAACCAAGACTAGGTTCCAGGAGGGATAACAATTCTAAAAGAAAAACTACATCGGCCCCAGGCTGGGGGAGTGTCTAGGACTACTCCCGAAGCTCGCAGAGAGATCCAACGGATAAGGAGATTGCGTAAGCACAGACGGCTGATGCGCCGTCATCACATTCGACTTCCCTAGTACCCTAGCCACGCCAAGGGTTGTTTCCATTTCTCATTTATGTTCGAGCCAAAGTTCTCAATCATATACTCATGGAGCTCGGCGACTATAAGTCTCCAGGCATAGGGTGTCTGTACACTGTCAAAGCGTCTACTAAACTCTTCTGGCATAGGGTACATCATGGTAAGAGTGTGTCCACATCTTCGACACACAGTAACCACCCATTCCTGTTCCCAGATGTAGAAGCAGGCATCACAGAACCTCAACCGATACTCATAGAAGCTCTTGATCCTCTACACCGTCCCGTAACTCTTTCATCTTCTCCACTCCATGCTGGTAACAATAGGAATGCTTACCCAACTTGATCAGCGCCCTCTCACCACATTCTCCAGACCTTGTGCTCCTGTAACACTGCACGTAGGCTTTAGGATTAGGATGACTGGTCCTAGGCACTGAAGCCTCGACTGGCCTCCTGATCCTACCCTGCGGGGTGTAATTGTCAATCTCCCCAGGGAACTTATCATCACTAAAGTACCTCTTGCACTTGGGACACGCCACCGGACTCGGCACCTTCGGCTCCCAGACGTGATCGCAGAACGGACACTCTAGCGCCACGGAAATCTCTCCGTCGTCATAGTAATAATCATATTCAAATCGAGATATATAAACTTAAAGGATATCGTCATAGTCGTAATCATCGTTAGATTTGAGAACTCTCAGTTTATTACCCCGTGTTCATCATAGTAGTCGTAGTATCATAATAATACTACTACTAGTAATACCCCTATAAAGATTGATAAAGTTAAAATCTAAATACTACGACGATGATCCTGGCAGATATATGTCGAGGAATACATGTCAGGGAGTATTTTGCATGGTGTGTTTTGTCTGACACTATGCCAGTTTTAACACGATGAAATCGATGAGGTGAAAGAATGTTTAAAGTAACGTGTCAGAATTGCGGAAATACTGAGGACCTTGAAGATATGCAGATTGTGATATTTGCCAACGATCAATGCTTTAGTATCCATTGTGGCAATTGCGATGTCACAGAAGTGGTGACTAGGCAATGAATCCAATTGACAGACTGTCTCCACTTTGGAGGCCGACATGTCTGAGAAAATACAATCCAAAAGTGTATCTCTGTCATATCTGTGACTTTGTAGCGGAGTGCACGACAGAGGAAAGCGTAGGCCTTCAACATGAATCAACTCAATGAATGGGCTCAGAAGCAAATGTACGGTGAATGCCCGAATTGTGATTCTTGGGGGAAGGAGGATATTAGGCACTATCGAAAGCTTGACGAGAGGGACTTCTGGGTGTGTTATAAAGTCTGCAAGACTTGTAATACTCCCTTTGATCATTACATTGATCCTGATATAGGCACTGAGTTTTGGCGGCACGAACAGGAGCTTAGACACTCTCTTTCTGGTATCTTCGATGATATGACAGAGGAAGTTGAGCAGGTAGTAAAGATTCAGAGGATTTGACATGATGGCTGAGCATCCGACTAAGATCTGGGAGGACCTGAGCAACCTGTACTTTGAAGGTGTCATGACAAAAGATCAAGCTGTCGAGATAGCTGTGAGGAGGCATAATAGATATCCTCATCGATGGCATGAGGTACATCGATATGAAGAATCTTTCGGGAGGTACATTGGCTTTGCTCAATGGAAACCAGGAGACTGTGAGCACCATGGTCCTAAAGCAGAATGTTCGGTATGTAAGACGATATGTCCTGAGTGTGAGAGTTCTCAGTGGATTGAGAATCGCCACAATGGAACGCGGTTTTGCAAGGAATGCGGGTTTAATCCAATGGCGAATCCAAAGAGGGAGGTGAGATGATGGCAATTACGTATTGTTTTGTTCCTGGAAGGACATGTAATGGTATGTGTCGCGCCTTCAAGAATGGTGACTGCAGGATACTCATTGCAATTGAAACTGCAATAACGCGAATGTAGGAGGTGGGATGATGGAAAGAGAAATACCCACGATTTCTACTGGTGAACCTAGTACACTGAAGACCTATCGGAAAATCGCACTGGTCCTTAGTGGTGGTGATGAGACCTCAAAGGCTGTAAAGTTCTTTGATGACAAAATCGCCGTCCAGGGAGAGGACGAAGTTATGATCCAAGCTGAGTCTCAGATGATGTACTTAATCATGAACATGATAGTAGGATGATGGAGGTGGAAGAATGAAGATTGAAAAGGGAGAGAGAGGTGCCATAGCCTGGGCTGGTATTGTTTGCTGGACAGCACTTGTCATGGAACATGTTATGCACGGAGCAACATCATGGGGTATAAACTTTGCTGTCTTAGCATCCCTATGTGCAGGTATGTATTACTTCACAGAGGTAAAAGAGTGATGAAAATTGAGAGACTCCTTGATGCATTGAAGCACCGATACCCTACTGAGGAGGAGATTGAATTCCTCCTTAATGCTGGAGTGGATCCATGTGTTCTAGGGGCTAAGCAGATCGGTGAGGAAGAGACCGAACTGGAGTTCTACAAGCGACACTTCGAGGTGAGTGAGTGAAAGGTGAAATGTGCACTGTGGTTAACAGACTGTGCAATGAATGTGAAGAGTTCACTGTTATTGATCTTCCGAAGGTGTGTACAGTAATTGGAAGGATTGAGACTTACGATCCTAAGATCCATGGGAAGTTGAATATGGTCATTGGGAGGTGAGTGTATGATATTGAAGATTGTTATCTTGGACGAAAGTCCTCCAAACTCAATGACTAATCCACGCAAGGTTGTAACTATGGGCTACGAGTATCCAAACTATGAGTCCACTAGGAAGGACTTTGACGTGCTGTGTGAAGTCTTTGGCAGGATGGTTGAGTATCGGAAAGAGATAGAGCGTTGGCTTGAAGGTGCATGAGCTTCGTTGTCATTGTGAACTTCCCAGCATAGTATTTACTTCAATGGCTTATTAACAGTCCGCCCTGTCATATGGGCTCCCTGCGTTGAAGGCGTGCGGGGAAAATGACTGATTATCTTACCAAGCGTGGTAAGGTAGCCTGCCTGATATTTGCAGTCGCAGCACTAGCAATCGTCATACCTATGATGATGAACTGGACATATGCTATCACGGATTCTGGTAGCTTCACGAGTTGTGAGTTATCAGATGAGGCATACAAGGAGATTCACGAATATATTCGAAAGTATGAGTTAAGTTCAAGGAGGAAGATGGATTGAAGTCTACGGAACCCAGTGATGGAGAGATACAAGAGTTCTGGGATAAGATAGTTGACTCTGCTGTTAGAGTTGGAGTGGCTATCCACGATGGAGATAAGGTAATTCTTAACAAGGACTTCCAGGATCATACAGATATCATGCTGGAAAAGGGCATGATGGATTCCAGGATACTTATCATATGGGAACAACTCGATAAGCGTGACATGCTTTCAGATCTGGAAAGAGATTGGATGGCTATCATTGGAGACTTCATGGTGTGTAATAATAAGTTTAGCACAGCAAGAAAGGGAGATTGGCATAATGCTGTGTTGTTTGTTACGAGTATAATCAAAGAGGGAATGGAAGAAGACATGGAGGTGGAAGATAGTGGTGTGTAAGAGAATAACTGCCTGTGGACTTAAGTTATCCATGGAAGACTTCACTAAGATATGTGCTGTGACTGATGTTGATAGGCCTGGGTGTCCAGAGAACTTTACTCATAGAAAGACTCCTGATGGTTGGAGGCATTACTTCAGGATAACCTTCAATGAACTGCACGGAGAGAGCTACTAATGACAATACACTGGGTTCGTTGGTTTAAGGAACGCAGACCTCACAGAGAGTGTCTGGATAAAGCCAAGGAACTTGAAGCAACAGGGAAGTACTATAAAGTCCGTGTGGGTCACTCACTCAGAGTCAATGGCAAGAAGCTGAGTAAGATCTTCGTGCTAGTGAAGAAGGAGGTTGAGTGATGGTAACAAAAGTAACAATCAAGATTCTTAGAGATCCGTGCAGGGAACTTCCTGCTGGTCTAATCCATGAGCAGACGTACGAAATCTCAGATGGACAATACCAGAACATGAGAAGTGCTGTCTCGGAGCTCGAGGTTGAGCTTATCGGTATGCAAACATGGGAGGTGGAGCCATGGAAGAAACGAGAATAGTTAGACTTGCTTGCCCAAGATGCAAGAGGGGAGTCTTCAGACAGTATTATGTAGAGCAGCCTAATGCGATAGCTGAGACAGGATATTCAAATGCCTTCAGCTACAGCGTTTCTGAGTGTATCAGATGCGGTTGGAAATCTCAGCCATTCGATAAGGACGAGGCACGCATCACGGCTGGAGAAGCATTCGAAATTGCCAGTATGACAAGAGATCGTATAACTGAACTGAAAGAGACACAACCACTGAGATTCTTTGAAGAGTTCAAGGAGGTGGAGTGATGGAGAAGAACCCATTTAAGAAAGCAGTAATTGCATACATAGAGAAACATCCTGATGTCGAGACAGTATGGTTTGACGATAGTAGTCCAGAGACAATACAGATAACTATCAGACCTACTGCCGAGATGATCAATAAGATATACGAGTATTACGATCAAGGAGGGATTTGATGATAACAGATCTGAATAAGTTCCTCGCTGTCTGGAGGCATATTGTTGACGAAATCGTCGTTCATACGAATGATGGTAATAAACATGTGTTTAACAAAGACGGCGTTCTAGTCAAGCGGGCTAAGGCATGATGGACACTCCACCAGACTGTTACATTGAGGGAGTTCGGACATACTCTGAGAAGTGTAAACGCTGTCGGTGGATATGGATCTGTGTATGTCTAAGTGTTTATAGGAGAAGGATGAGGAGGTGGAATGATGGTATTAATTAGAGTAAACTCATATTTAGAATGTCACGAAATGACCGATTATGTTGATGTAGCAATACAGAAGACCATATCCTGTGATAATCCTGATGTGGTGAAAGATGACGATCTAACCATTATTACATGGAAGGAAGGAGACAAGTATATCGAGCTTTGGCTTAACGATGAAGAGCTCGCTAGGATTATCAAGGAGGTGGAAGAATGAATTGGAATACATGGTTGAAAGAGAACTTGCGTCCAGATCAGTATGATAGCCTCAATGCGTACGATGTCGAGATCTTGTCACGGATGTACAATAGACTAAAGAGACTTGCTGAACGCATGGATCCGAACCTTCAGCATCTACACCTACACGTCGAGGCTAGCACAATCTTCACACACATACGGATGGAGATGGGTGGACTCACAGCTGTAGAGTTCGATGAGCACATACGAAAGCTATGTGACATGTCCTTGATTAGAACACAGATTGTGTTCAACCGAGAGATGCCAGAGGATATTGGGAAGGAGTAACATGAAGACTAGATGGACCTGTGAGAGCTGTGGGAAGACAGCTGTTGTACAACATCATAAGCGTGCTGGCCTCTGGGAGGTATATGTATTTATCGAAGACAATCATAACCTTATCAGTCCAGACTGCGAGTTTAGTATGTACAACGTCAGGGTGAGTATTGAAGAGTTACCAGTTGAATAGTCAGAGGTTCAAGACTATGTTCATTTTCGAGTTCAAGTGCTTTTAATTTATATTGAAATTTTATGTTCAAGTACATAGGAGTAGGAAGGTGGAAAGATGATAGATGAGTTATTAATAAAACATACAATAGCAGACGGTGATACTGTATTCATCATAATCAACGCTCCAGACGGTCCGATATATATTTCTGTGGGCGAGCTGGACTATGGTAAGTATCCAGGGTTAGACTTCAAGGAGCTCGTTACAGGACTCGAGGCGAACCTCGATAATGTGAAGACACTCATGGATGTCTGTTGCTGGAAGGGTCTTAAGACAGATGGATATGGAATGGTAGTGGAGGTGGAGTGATGGATGAAACAGAATTCCCAGAGAGTAGTAGTCACTTTGAGTATGTTTCCACCTACGAGGCCGAACGGGTTGAGGACTGGCTTAGGAGATGTATGAATGATTTTCCACAAAAAAGAAACACTGGCCTTCCGGTGGATGGATTATATATAATGAGGTACTATAGATGGTTCAACAAGTGGTTTTCACAGTTCAGGAAGGAGTAAGATGGAACGGAAAGTAAGATGTGCAGTTGACCTACAGGAGAACTGGAATTATGACGTCGATCCTCAACAATTTCTCGGTTACATAGGTGAGATTACAATATGGATTGGAGATTATCATATCTCACTTGGATATCTAACAGTAGATGAGATAAAGCAACTCTCAAAGGAATTAATAGAAGGCCTTGATTTTGAACTTGGAATATTCGATAGATTAGCTGAGTTGCGAAAGCAATCAGAATAGGGGGAGTATCGGCCGTAATCTGGTAAATGACGGTTCGAATCCGTCCTCCCCCACCAAGAAGTAATTCTCCAGAGGTAATCCAAGAGGGCGATGAATAAGGGACTTGGTCAAACCAACCTATGAGAGGAGTACACATCGCCAAGCGGAGAGGATATCCTCTCAAATGCACAAACTCCTGCAGTAATCCCATAAACGCGCTTGGGATGAAGGGAGATTTGGAGAGACATGTCCTCTCTGCGATCGTATTACAGGCGGAGACAGCTGGTTAGGAACATCAGGAATTCCTCGAAGCAAGAAAGTCGCAGACGGTGTAAATCCCGAGTGGAGCCAGCCTCCTGAGCCTAAAGTGAAAGACAATGGGAAAAGCGAAACGTAAAGCAGAACGAGAGAAGCGACGGAAGAAGATCCTCCGGTCAATGCCCGAGTGGAAGAGGAAGAAAATGGAGCAACACAAGGCTGGCATTAAGTCTGGCACTGATCCTGCTAGATGGAGGGATCCGAAGACTGGAGAGAAGACGAAGACTGTGATTCGCGAGTCTTCTAGTTAAACTCCACAGGGAAATAAGAAAGGGATGAAAGCAGCGAAGGAAAGGCCAAGGGGTATCGGGTTCGGTTCCCGACTAGAAGGAGTCCCAAAAGGATGGCCTATTAGATGGAATCTAGGAAGTCCTGTTTGTCGCCGAAGCTCGGATGTTGCTGTGGAAGTTACCTGCTTACCCTAGAGGGTGTAATTATCATGAAAGCAATCAGAGAGATAGATGAGTGGTTGAAGGAACAAAAACCACTTGTCGGCTTTATAGTTATACTCATTGCATCAAGTGTGGTTAGTGCATTGGTCGTATCGATAGTGCGCTGGATGGTAGTGAGATGGTTGTAGGGTGGTGAGTGAATGAGAGGTAAAATAGTGAATATCATAGTAGCCGCAATAGGAGGTGGCTTCTGTGCTCTCGGAGTTAGGATTGCCTGGTGGTTAGTAGTAATGATACTCACAGGTGCAAGCGAAGGCAACTGGGTAAAGGTCATAGCTACCGGGATCATAGGGTATCTTGGAGGCGTTGCTGCAGTAGTAATCTGTGTGATCATAGGATTAGTTCTGCTAGCAGTTGCACTGGATAATTAGTCATCATCGAGGGATCAACTCCCTCCCTCTGATTTTTCTGAGCATGAGGTAATGCAATGGCAAAGTTTCTAGCATTAGTAGAGGTAGACATCGGAGTAGAGGGAGAAGAGAGCAATCTCATGAAGATTGCCGAGGCCTTGGGTGCTCTAGGAGAACACATCACGGTGGAGAAGTTCGTCAATATAGATTATGTTGAGCGACACGACAACGTGAGGGTATCATCAGGACCTCATATCTTCTTACATACCTATCCGGTAATTGAGCATCAGGTGAATTTCAAGAAAGGTACGTCTCTGGAAATGATATTGATCCCAAGCGATGTGACAAAATGAGTAAAGTAACAGAAAGTGGACCAACGAGCCTCATTACCAGAGCCCTCAACCGCTACATCCTTACTCCCCTAACTACCTGGTGGGAGAAACAGCAGGAGTGGATGGCTTGCTGGAGAGAGGACTCTAGGCATTGAGGATATAATCCTCAAGGATTAAAATCAGTGAGGTGAGAATATGGAAATACCAGAGTTTCTAAAGAAAGAGATACTAAAGACATATCCAGAACTAGGTGAAGTAACACGAGAGTTTCTTGCTGCTACAAGCTACCTAGGTGAACTAAAGCAGCATCTCAAGACTGAGGGAGTTCGACCGAGGACTGGGCTGATAACTCACGTGGGCAAAGTCAAGGGCGGAATTCTCCTCGGAATCGTCTTGAGAGGATTTAGTGATCCTGAGGTTGCTCAGAAGAGTTATCTAAAAGCCCAACATAGACCTGTGTTGTTGGTATTCTAGGAGGTGGATGTATGACAGAAGAGTATATTGTGCGTCTGAGATGTAAGTGTCCTGACAAAGAGTTCCTTAAGAGATATCTTGAGTCAGTTTTTAGGGGCCTGATGCCAGACTACATAACCATTGAGGATATCAGGAAACCTCTAGAAATCTCGGTTATTGTACCACGAGACTTTTAGGAGGTGGATGCATGACAGATGCAAACGAACGACTTGAGAGAATCAAGGCTAAGGGCTATGGGATATTAATCTATGGCGTAGTCGATGGTAAAGAAGAATGGATCCATGAGGCTGCACATAAGACAGATATTTACTGTCTCCGAAGAGATGCTCTTCAAGCAGTAATAGAGCTGAGCTCTCAAGAGACATACTGGAAACTCTCCAGAGAGAAGGAATTAATCTAGGAGGTGAATGAATGAGTAAAGTAAAATTTGTCATCCGAGACGAAACTGGACATAGTACAAAACTAATTGAGCCCGAGCGAGCTGATGACTTTGCCGATGAGCTCCGGGATAAGGGGTATATGATAGTTGTCAAGAAGGCAATGATACCCTATGGTAGAACGATTGTGGGAGCCACCTCGGTGGAAGCGTTCCCATTGCCGACTAAAGGGTAGACAGAAACTAGGGCGACCTTTTTCTGCTATAGACCTTGGAGGTGGAAATATGACAAGAATAACGTTGAATGATACGATACAGAGTACCGTAGTAAAGATGTCCGATGGAAATCCTGGAGCTATGACAGTTCTAATGAAGCTTCTACAAAAGGAGCATGGAATATTTAAACTTCTGAAATTAGATACACTAGGTATATATGGATCGGCTATCTGGGTGGTTTATAAAGATCTCCTAGGAGAGGACATTGATGTCCTTGATAGACATCTTGCAGCGAACACCCTGGAATCAACCATCCTCGCTAAGTGTCGAGAGGATGAGTACTTCAAGAGAGAGTGGGAGATGTACACATAGTGCCAATAACAGTAGAAGAACTCAGAGGGCTCTTACTCCCTGAGGAAGAAGTCCCAGATGAAGATCTGGGATACAATGTCATTAAGCCCTATAAGACTCAACCGATTACTGGCGGTACAGCATTTCTCTTCATGAAGAAGATCAAGGAGTGCCATCTTGACGGACAAGACTGGGTGCTGACGAATGTACTGCATGATATTTACTTCTCATCATATGGCTCACATATGAACCTCTTGATAAAGCTTGCTAAGAGTAAGTACTTAGAGACAAAGGCTGAAACTACCATTATTGATGTTGAAACATCCGATGGATTCCTACCACAGAGCAGGCACATTCGATTGTGGAGGCTCACAGAGAAGGGACTAGATTATCTTGTCAAGTATGACCTATCATTTGAAGAAATGGTAGAGAAGGTAAGGACTCAGGTTGTAAACTACCTGACGAAGAAGGGTATTGAATATGAGATTACATATCCCTATGAAAGTCATGGGATTATTTCATTTAATAGAACAAGGTATGACGGTGAGATTGAGAAGTGCGAGTTTCGTATAGAAGATCTTGCGAGGAAGCCCAGTAGGTTAGTAAGCCTTCGGAGTCAGGCACGATGGAGCCAGGAGTACTCTGGTGCTAACTTAGAAGAAGACGTGAAGTTTGCAGAAGCTAAAGCGTGGTTGGCAGAACGTCCTGAGATTAAGACTGCCATAGTGACACTGATAGGAACAATCTCTGTGAGTGGAGATGTCCATCGGAGTACTATGATGCTGAATGACAAGAGGGTCTGTGTGGTTCCGAGTCTTCCAGTGCATAACTCAGATGTTTACATCTGTCGGTTGTCATGGTTGAACTATGACTTGGACAACCTGATTAAGCTTATCGTCCGTGAGCACACTATGGTTGAGTGTCCCAGTTGTCATTCTGTGGCAAAGTGGGGAGGGGTGTTCCAGAGTGGTTGGATATTCTGTCCAATCTGCGGAGCTCCTATTGATGAGATGGTGGAGGATTATATTCTTAGGAGGATAACATGACAAATGTAGTTCTCAACGGTCAGGACATCACGAATGATTTAGTAAAATTGGTGATTCAGGAAGGTACGAAAAACTCTGATGTAACCATATTGAAATTCAGATACTTCGATGGCAGAGTTGATACGAAGGTCCTTGTACCTCAGGAATTAGAAGCTAATCATAAGATCATACGGAAGTAGATTTATCATTCTCAACAGGGTTCGCTGGGCAAATTAGGATAATATACCCGCCCAGTTCAAATCCTTGTATGGAACAAGTTAGGGCTTAGGACTTAGAGCTTATGGCTCAGAGTTTAGGTTCTTAGTGTTCAGAGTACAGGGATTACAAAATACCAGCATTCCTCTTCGGAGGGTCATAGGTGCTACCGCTGGGCAGGTCACCTTTCCTACGGCTGCTGGTTCCCAGTGGGACCCTGTTGGGACTTGCTGGTATTACGATGTCTGAGGAAAACAAACCGAAGAATGAGCTGACAGTTGCCGAGGCTCTTAATGAGCTGAAGCTTCTCGTCAAGCGTTTCGATGAGCGCGTACGTCGGATTCAACGCTACTCGTCAAGGATGGAGCAGGCTGATGATGAGATTGAAGGACAGCAGAAGTGGGTGGATAAACAGCGACAGTCAGCTAAAGATATCTTGACTAGGATCCATACAATTAAATCTACAATTCAGCAAAGCAACCTTGAGACCCGTATTGAGTACGGAGGAAGGCAGATAAGTATCGCTGAGGCATTGGCTTTCAAGCAGATGACTTTTGAAATGGAGAAGCAACTTCTAGGAGCATTTACTCCCAGTACAGCTGAACAGCAGATTCGAAATATGACTAATCGTACACAGATATCAAATGAGACTATGGAAGCCTTGAAGCTAACACCTCACTTGTTCTATGATGAGAAAGAGATTCATGAAGCACGTGAGAAACTGCTGATTTTCCATAGTAACATTGATGTGCTCATTGAGGCATCGAACCATAGGACTGTGATTACCCTCGGGTGATCCGGTCGTTTTTTTTCTTACGGAGGTGACAGTATGCCAGTAGGAGAAGCGTATTCATTGGAATATCTAATTAAGAAATCCATAGACGTCTCAGGTATCGAGAACTGTGAAGTTCGAATCCGTGAGGATGGCAAGGTTATTTGGATTAACGTCAATGGTGTCTGTGTGTGCAGAGTGTGCAGAATAGAAAACCTTGAAGTTAATGACGATAGGAGGAAGTAAGAGAGTGATAGATGCAAAGGCCGCAACAGAAGGCCTGAGACTGCGGAGTTACGCTACTAAATACTTTGAATATGATCCTAGGATTAATAACTACCGATGTTATAAGTGTGGAAGGATGGCAAGGAAGACCAGGTATCAATATCCAGAGAACTTTTACTGTGTGAAGTGTTGGTTGAGGACGATATAATGGATGAAGAATCTCTCCAGATGGTATCTGAGATGGTAGTCATCTTGGAAGAATGCAGAGAGAAGGTGTTTGAGAAGTTTGAACAGTATCACTTCGATCCTGCATATTTTAATCTAGATATTGATCTGTCTGTGAAGGTAGATCATGTTATTATTCGAGTTAAGGAACAATGGGATGCTATGGAGGTGGAAATATGAATGATGTAGTGTATATGAAGGGCCAGGTAATCTTCATGTGGCCCGATCCAACAGCAGGACATAAGGTAAGGAAATGGGATCCTAGGAAGCCAGGGGAGTTGGAGAAGATAAGGAAATTCTTCGAAGAGAAACTGGCAGCGGGATTCAGACCCTTCGTGCAACTCAAGGATGGAACCATGAAGAAGATTGAGAAATTCGACAAGGAAGCTGAGCGGATAGTTATGGCCGCGGAGAAGGTCGTAGCCATGTCAGCGAATACAAGGGGGTAAAGGAATGGGAAGTAGATTAAAAGTCCCGGAGGTTTATCCTCCAAAGGGCTGGAACTGTCCAGGTTGCGGTAAGAAACACAAGGCTCCACATTATGCACATCCAGATCAGCTGGACTATAACTTAAAGCCGGCTGAGAAGGGTAGAGTGAAGTTCAATAGGCGCCAGAAGAATGATAGGCTGGATACAAACCAGACTATAAGACATGATTTGCCTCATACAGGGAGTCAATTCGACGACAATGGCTATCAGAATCCTATCATGTGCCCGCATTGTGGATGGGAAGATAACTGGATGATAATTGAGAAGGACGGACCGATGATGTCTCTGATTGAGCAATTCCTCGAGAAGGTCAATGGAGATGTTGATAGCATGTCTGGGCGGGATGGCATCCAGCAATTCATGGGATTCCTCAAGGGAAAAGGTGTAGTAGAGTGAGTGTGCAACTTAATGCAGGAATGAGGCGGAGATTTGCTATAACTCCTATGGCTAACCTCCAGCCTGTCATGGATGCCCAGGCACCGGAGGTAGTTAGAATGAACATGCGTGAAATTAGAGAGTTCATGGACTTGCTGAAAGAGTGGGGTTTGGGTGGTGGGTACACGTTGACCCCTCCAGTGGATGCCCCAATTATTACGAGTTGAAAGGCAACAGTCACTTCTCAGAGTTCATCCACAATGACGAGGGATACATCATAGTTCCAGACTGGAATCGACGACTCACAGCGTCGTTAAATAACGTGAGTGGTGCGCCAAGCGGGTCCTCATGATGGCTGAGGCTAACTGCCATCACCAAAGGTGATACAATGATTGTGTATCATGTTACATCATTTAAGAAACTCAATAAATACGCTAGAACTGGATCTATCTTACCCCCTGTGAGAGCATGGGAGAGTATAGAAGATGCCGAAAGGTTCTCTAAGCAAACAGGGAGACCTATAATTCTAAGACTTAAATTTCCTGAAAGTGCTAAGAAGTTAGGCGGCCATAGAAGCGTAGCAAGAGTGAGTAATAGCCCCTATGATGTTTCACATATGCTAGGAAATCCTAGGTGATTGAATGAGGACGGGGCTTCCATCATGTCTGCATCTATGGATAGAGGAAGGCAAGTGGAAGTGGCGGATGAGCACGGTGTGGAATATGCGCTGCTTACAGTGTGGATTAGAAGAATTTATAAACCAATCAAGACTCACGCCAAGGCGTGATGCGTTAAATGGATGATGGAATCAAATGGATAGATGTAGAAAAGGAGTCTTCGGGAAGTATTGTTTCCTTAGAAACACCTCAACTGGTGAGATTACGTGGTGTATGACTTATACCGCGTGTGAAGACAGTCGTAAAGTAACTCCAGAAAGGGTTAAACGAGAGGGAGCTACACAATATCGTGGGTCCGTTACAGAGGTGAAAGAGAAATGAGTAAAGCAAAGAAGGTTCCAATTGGAGAACAATGTGAGCAGGCACTAGAACATTATCTTAAACTCTCTAGTGAAGCATGCCACTACAACTCATTAATTCCCAAAGCCATAGAGTTCTATCGGAGAATGCACATACCTCACTGGCCAGCCGACCTTTTCTATGAAGAGCCGTGTGAGCACAAAGAACTTGAAGAAGTACAAGAGATGGCGAGTGGGAAGATGTTGTTTAAGTGTAAAGAATGTCCGCATCTATTCGTCGTGGATTCTCTGGGAGAAGACCCAAGAGAACCAACAGTTGAAGATTTTCGGAGTTTCAGTAAGGTGAATAAAGATGGATGAGATCTACCTACCGTTGGAGAGGTTCATTGGGGAGCCTTTGATTCAGGACCTCATGGATAATATCCGGCCGAAAGAGAAGGATGGGATGTACCTGTATACGTACTCTGACAAAGTGATAGTTCCCAGGGATCATCCTGTGTTGGTGAAGTGCCGGGGGTTAGTGTTGGATATCAATGGGAAAGTGTTGAACTATCCATTTGATAGATTCTTCAACCCTCATGAGAAAGAGAGTACAGACATCAACTGGGAGACAGCACAGATCCAGGAGAAGCTAGATGACTCTCTGATTTGTGTCTTCTGGTATAAGGACTCCTGGCAGGTTACCACTCGTGGGAGTTTTTATCCTAATCCAAATGCTGAGGTGGACTTTGAACAGCTGTTCAGAGGGCACTTTGAGTACTTTCACATGCTGGTGAAAGATTACTGTTATATGTTCGGTCTTATCACACAGCATAATAGGATTGTAACTTGGTACGATGAGGAGTTTGTGGTCCTACTAGGCATGAGACACCTTCAGACGCTTGTAGAAATTCCATATACCATAGTTCGTGCGACAGCAACAGCACTGGAGGTTAGAAGTCCAAAGGTGTATGCTGCGAAGGACTTGGAAGAGTGCAAGAAACTCTTTGCAAGCCTTAAGGATGACGAGGAAGGTTTTGTTGCCGTGGACTTGAATAATAATCGTCTCAAACTCAAGCAGGACAGCTACATGGCATTGGCTAAGATCAAGATGTTGAAGGATGATGATATATTAGATTACATCCGAGGACTCATTGAACTCGATGCAGAGCTCCTACAGAAGGACAAGGAGATTGTCAGACGTATGGAGGAGATTGAGCTTGATTGGAAAGAGTTCCTGGGGATCTTCCAGATGATATTCGATGGGTTGAATAAGGATAACCGTAAAGAGTTTGCTCTAGAGGCTATAACTTATCCGTTTCAAAAGTTCCTCTTCCAGAAGTTGGATGACAGGGACATTAGGAAGATCAAGTTGAAGTATGATGAATTGGAAGCGTGGGTGAGACCGGGGGTGAGTGAATGAAAACTAAATGTGCGATATGTGGGAAAATCGAGAAGGTAATTTACGAGTTCAAATACTTGGACTTCGTTTTTGGATATGTTCTAAATCTATGCCACGATTGTGGAGAGAAGGTGAAAGATTATATTGATTCTATTGAAGGAAAAACTTGAGGTGATTGAATGAGTTTAAGTCCACAAGAGAAATTGATACTTCTGAAGCGCATGGGTAAGATACCATACGACAAGTATGAAGAAGAGCATCTTCCCCTACGTGAGAAGTTCCTCAGAGATGTTAAGGACCTTCAGGGAGCATCTCCAAGTGTGAGGAATAAAAATGTTTGACGATACTAATTGTCCGAAATGTAACAAAAAAATCACAAATGATGCTGCTGTAGACCAAGACATAGATATTCCGGGAGCTATGGCTGCTGCTGAGGTTCATATGTTATGTCCTCATTGTAATATACGGTTAAAAGTAGATGTTGAAATGTACTGGTCTCTATCTGTTGCTGAGTATCAGTTTCGCAGTTCTTCGTCAAAGGCGATAAAATGAAATATATAAAATGTACAAAACCTAATCCCTACGTACGTATTGATGCGGATAGGTGGTTCTGTCTTAAATCACTAAGAGAAACATCTAAGAGATGTTCGACATGTAAAGATAACCCAGATATTCAGAGTTCTACAAAGGCAAAGCAAATGTTACCTGAATGCTCTGACTGTGGAGGTGTGATAACTCCCGGTCAGATAGATCATGTTTGCATAAGAAAAGGCCCAGAGATTCAGAGTTTAGAAACAAGGACGAATCCAGAATGATTGAGAAACACTGTGTCGATTGTCGTTATGGTGACGGGACAATAGACAATGAGCCATGTATTGAGTGTCATATTATTTCCTCTCCAAGTCATTGGGAGCCTCGCCCTTCATGTCAAAAAGCAAAGCTTCGGGAGGCAATAAAGGAATTGGAGAGGCGGGACGATGAGATATATAATGATCCTGAAGCAATCAAGAGAGCTGAAGAATTGGGGAAGAAACTTCGTGGTTTGTCAAAGGTGAAAGCAGAATGATAGAATGCCCTAAATGTGGTTTTGAGTGGGAAGAGGGAGAATATGAGCGAAAATACACTCCTCAAGAAGAGGAACACATCAGAGGGCGACTTCGTAAATTGGGGTTCATAGAATGACAGAAGAAAAAGGATGCTGGAATTGCAAACATGAGGAACTAGATGCACATCAAGAACCGTGTCATTCATGTGTGTTCTATGATCCTGCTCTTTCAAAGTGGGAACGAGGATCACAGGTATTATTTCATGGTTTGTCAAGAAAGGGAGAGGTAGAGGAATATGCCGAAGTCTGATATGCTTGGAGTTAGAAAATCATTCGTTAACATCCTGAAACATCTGAGGACCCTTCCTCTGGATGAGATGTATGTGAATATAGATCGGTCCATAGAGATCCTTGAAGGGGAGGATATACATGCAAGTCCTGATAAAGTGTCGTGAGTGCGGGTCGTCGAATGTTAAGGATTACTCGTCAGTCGAGCGTCCTGATCATAATGTAAAATGTCATAGTTGTGATTATACATGGAGGTGGGTAGATGAGTGAAGAAGAAAAATCTTGGTATTTTATAGATGAAAAAGGTAATGTAGCTGACTTCAATGACTTTGAGCTATGGATAAGTCCTAGTGATCAGGACTTTAAGAAGGTCTATGTAGTTAACTGCTTATTTAGTCCAGAACAGAGAGACAAAGCATCGACTGGAAAAGACATGGTATCTAGGGGCTATAACGTTATACCTGCTAATCATGAGATAGCCAAGTACATAGTAGAACATGCAGTAGAGGTGGATGGCCTGCCGAGGTGGGTAGATGATACTGGATAGACTCGTGGAGAAGAAGGATCTCATGATCTATATCGATCAACGGATAATGAGACTTTGGCTTGCAGGACGAGAAACTAGTGCGAAGCTTCGTGATCCAGAAGTATCTCCTAAGGTGAAGAAAAGTCTTATGAGAGGTCAACAGAAGCTCCGAGGTAGACATACAGAGTTGAAATATCTCAAGAAGATTCTCGCTGAAGGGAGACTTAGAAATAAGGCAAAGGAAATGTGGAAGATAAATTTCAAAGAGGGATTGATAGAATGACTGAGGAAAAGAAACTTGGAATTGGAGTATATGACTCTTATGATCGGGAGTGGGTACTGTGTCATGATTACTCAACACGCCCATATAAGGCGTACAGTGGAATTGAGGAAGAGCTGATAAAGCTCTGTGTTAAGATGAACATTGATGCTGGTCATTCAGAGAATATTATCAAGCATTACTTTACTGATCATTACGGAGTGATTCAATATGTTCTCGATGAGCACGGATTGATTGCTAAGTGTAGAGAGATCTGGTGTCCGTATGCATATAAGGACATGTTTGGAGAACTCAAGGTTGTACTCAAAGGAGAGGATACATAATGTTTGTATGTGTAGAGTGTGCTAAGGACTATTGGATTAGATATGACACTGGATATGCTATGTTTAATCCAGACACTTTCCTAGGCAGTCCATCTTCATATGGGCCTTGTGCAAAGTGCAAGGAGACTAAGCCTTGTTATGATTTGCGTCCTTCTCGATATGCTCATAAGGATTCTCAGTACGCCAAGGATAATATTCAGAAAGAGGTAGCAACATGAAAGTTGGAGATGGACATGTAATAGGCATAGTTCTCTGCCTGGAGCTGCTAGTTCTAATCATATTCGGAGTGTTAAGCTATACCATCACAGGAGGCCTTCCTGATAGTTATTGGTTATGGATGGTTATCTTTGGTACAGCAGAGGCATTCAATCTTTCTAGAGTTTGGGGGAAGGCTGCCGATGAGGAGTGGTAGTGAGTGTTAGTTAAATGTGGTTGTTGTCAGAGAGTAACTGATGATAGTGTTGCTGCATATGTCTACCAAGGCATGGCGGTGTCACAGTATGTGTGTGAGCTGTGTAAGAAGTTACCATTCATAGAAGTCTGGGAGAAGTTAGACGAGGAGGATTCACCGAGTTATATTGGGGATAGATTAATGGAGGAGGTGTTAGGATGAAAGTGTTATTAGATGGACACGGAGTTAAACTCCTTGCGATCCGAGGAAAGCCTCTCCCTCCAGACGTGCATGATCCACCGGGAGAGGAAGCAATGTCTGAGATTGTAATTGAGACTGACATAGGGAACTATGTTATATCAGGCTGTCATGCTTGTTCTTCTGTGTTTTTCGAGAGAGATAAGCGAGGTGATTGAATGAGAGTGATAGTGAATCTACTAAATGAAACTGTCGAGATCATATTCAAGCCTATCTGCAAGAACTGTGGAGCACAGTTGAAGGCTACGGGTCATACTAAGGACGCTGGGAGGAAGTATCAAGATGTGTCTTTGGAATGCCCTGGATGTGGTGGTATAGCTGAGGTCAGAGAGGACCGTTTGCAGAGAGTGATCAGTTTGAATAAGGAATTTCAAGTTGAGAGAATGATTGGAGTTGCATGACATGGAAGAGAAACAGACACTTGAAGAACGCATACAAGAATCAATAAGGACTGGAAGGAGGATTTGCTTCCGGAAGGAGTACTTACTGCGTAGTGTGTATCATAGATATGTTGACACCTATGTTTGGTGTCGGAGATTCTGTGAGCATTATGATCTTTGTAAGCTTGACGGGAACGAGTCAGAAGATGAGGTGATAGAGTGACAACTATTATAATCTATTTAGAAGAGACGTGGGCTTTGAATGATAATGGCTGGCATAGTCCCTACGAAAAGCTTGTGTGGAAGGGAAGCGCATATCAGAGCTCTACGCCAACAGCGGAGTTAGAGGAATGAAGTGGTGGTTCACAGCGGATCATCATTTAATTAGAAGTTTTGCCACTGCCAGATTTAACCTACCGATCCTTGTAGATCCATAAGTTATATTAAGTGGTTCCCCCTATGATGATACGAAATAAGATGCCAATGAATATTGAAGACGCAAAAGGATTACCTAGGGAAAAGGAAACAGTCGGGAAGACCAAGTGCTACTGTGTTATCTGCGATAAATATATCGGTGAATATTGGCCTTCACTTATACGACAGACCTGCTCAGACAGCTGCTATCGGATGCTGGTTTCTCAAAACACAGGAGAAGAGTTAAATCCAAATTTTGGGCACGAGTGGTCGGAATTACAGAAGGAGAAGGCTAGAACTAGGTCGAGCCAGTGGCATAAAGATCATAAAGAAGAGTTCCTAGAGATAAATAGAAATCGTGAGTGGTCAGAAATAGGACTACACAATATAGGAAAGTATCGACGTGGTAAGGAAGGAACGTTTGCTGGTAAGTCACATTCCGAGGAGACCAAGAAAATCATAGGTATAAAGTCTGCTGCAAAGTGGACTCCCGAGTTTAGACAAAAGTTTAGTGATACTATGATTGAAAGAGGTTATTGGCGACCTAGAGATGAAAGGGATGCATATGAGACCTATCGAGATCTTGCACAATGGAAGAAGAGAATGTGGGATCTTTTCCCAGAAAACGAAAAACTAAAGTCCCTTGGTGTATTCAATTCAAAGTCAAATCCAGGTGGTTGTGTACGTGATCATCTATTCTCAAGATCCTCAGGGTTTAGAGAAGGTGTCTTTCCAGTGATTCTACGTCATCCAGCAAACTGCCAGATCTTAACAGTAAGTGAGAACCTCTCTAAGGCACATCGATGGAAAGAAGTTACTGAAGCAGGAACGGTCTTATATGATGATGCTATAAGTTTAGAGGAACTATTCAATCGGATTAATCAATTCAATCAACTCTGGTTTGAACAAGATGAATGCTTGACTGCTATAGATCGCTATAGAAGAGGCGAGCGGTTCAGCATTGGGGAGGTGATTTAGATGAAATGGTGGTTTACAAGCGATACCCATTTTGGTCATTTTCAACATAATTGAATACGCACATCGTCCCTTCAAGAGCCTAGAGCACATGGATAGAGAGTTAATACGCCGATGGAATGCACGTGTTAAAGAGGACGATGTGGTTATTCATCTCGGTGACTTTGCGTTCAGAGGGGTTCTTAAGCCTAAGGATTATCTAGATCAGTTGAATGGGCAGATCTATATCGTCAAGGGGAATCATGACAGTCATAATGATGTTAAGAGCATATTTACATCTGCTGTGATTAACTATGGTGGTATCGATTGGTGGTTGAGCCATAGACCAGTGGCTAAGTATAAGTTTAACCTCTGTGGACATGTACATGATCACTGGAAGATAAAGCGAGGAGGTTCTCATGTGATTGTTAATGTAGGAGTTGATGTCTGGGATTTCTATCCTGTTGACATCAATGAGATATTGGCGTTTCTTGCAAGGGAAGGAGTGAGAGTGGGTAAGGAGGTGGATGAGTGAAAGGCATAAGAAGAGGATTGATTATTGGAACACTGATGGGAATACTACTTATGGCTGGAATGGTATATGCTGAGCAGATCTGGTATCAGAAGATTAGGTCTGAGATAATCATACCGAGGAGTATAACTATGAGCTTTAACAAAGGTTCTTTGAACTTTGGAGAAGTTGCCATGGGGGAGTCAAGTGAACGTGATATCACAGTGACGAACACTAATGATTACCCAGTGGATCTTAAGTGGACAATGGCTGTATCTGATGGGTGGTTGGAGGAGTGTACTTGGGAGATGTACCTAGGAGGGCAGGAATTGCTAATGGACAATGGGGTTATAACACTACAGCCTGGAGGAAGTCAGACTGTGACTTATATAGTTCATAATGTCGGAGAGACAGCTCCCATCGGTGGTCCAGTGACCTATAGTTGGACGCTGAGGTTCTACATCGAAGGCTGAAGGGTTTTTTACATGATGGAGGGAAAGTAGCTGAAGGGCAAAGTGAATCTTCGGGTTCATATCTTTAACGCCCATATCACTGCTGAGTTCGACGCCGAGATACTGCCTGATGGGAGTCTGAAACTTACCTATCATGATGCGATTATAATCCCTCCAGGTCGTTTTAATATAGCCACAGTGGGAGATTGGAAATGACAGTGAATGATATTACAGACGAGATGATCTGTGCCGAGTGGGAGTCTACACAGATGAGGACATGTGTGCGATTGATGATGGCGAGAGCTACATCGGAGGAGAGAGCTGTGATACCTGCACAGTATTTACCTGCAGCAGAGGCAATATTACTAGACCTCTTGGGCATCCAAGGATATGTGGTGTCCAAGGATGGCCTTGTGTGGCTGACTGACAGGGGTATGTTGATAGCAAACATGGGACTGCGGAAGATATTTGAGAAGTATATCTGGAAAGATAACGAGGTGATAAAGTGAAATTATGTCTTAACTACCGTGAGGTCTATGATGAAGGAACACGCAGTGATGACTATGCTCATCCTGCATTCAAGTTCGAGTGGGGAGTCACAGATGAAGAAATCAAACGATTCATGACTGCTATGAATCCCAGATATCCATATTACACATCCTCAGGTGCGACTATTGTTGAAGTCATAGGCAAAGAGGAAATAGAGAAGCACATTGAAATCTTCAAGAAGAAAGCAGAGATTCGTAAACTCAAAGAGGAGATAGTACAACTATCATGAGTCCATTCATAACAGATAAAATTGTTAGTCCAGCTATCATTCTTGAATACTCATCCAGATCATACTGGATAAAAGTCAAAGACGACCATGATATGGAGTATTTCCCAGGGGAGGAGGGAGGACTCAGTGGATTTATCAACCGAGAGATTTGGCAATACAGCACGAAGGATGTCAAAGAGGCTCTTATTGTGTTCCATACACTTCGGAAGTTTATGGATAGACTATACGCTGACGATATACATATAGTGACATTTGAAGAGGATGTTGAGGAGGTAAAATGATGGAAATACTTAAAGAACGATTAGCGAAACTACCGAAAGATGCCTCCCTTGCAGATATTATGAACGCTATGACCGAATGGGAACATGAGGCTGTGAAGTGGCAACAAGGAGCAGAAGCAAGGGTGTTGAGAGCGGGACTTTCGGGTAGGATTCATCCAATATGTCCGTTCCATAAAGTTCGTGATTCTACGCCATGAGGAACATGAAAGGGCGTGCGTGATAAAATGAGTTTCAACATAGGTAAACATCGAAGAATGACAGAAATGTTTGTGCCTTGTCCTAAATGCTATGTTCGATATCTTATTAGATATGAAGATGGAGCGGAGTGCTGCACTTACTGTGGTTATCATAGTTCTGCATCAACGGTGAATAAGGAGGTGGATGAATGAAATTTGAAAATGAAGAGCAATTGATACTCAATCTCAAGGAACAAGTATTGTCCTTTAAGTCCCTTGATTCGCTGGATTTAGCACCTCATCAGGTCATGAGCCATGGGTTCATGGCATGGACCAAGATGCTGAATGAGGCTTTCCCATCGATGGGTTGGAGGGGCCAGAAGCGTGAAGGCGAGGATGACGTGTGGTTTGAAGACTACATGAGTGTTCTCTTCAAGAGGCTCTGGATCAGACTGATGAAGGAGAACATGGGGTTAACTGAGGAAGAGAAGGGATACCTCTTGATAGAGGGTTGGAAAGAGTTCTTGAGAGATTGAGGAGGCGAGATAATGAGAGTGAATTTAGACATCCCGGATAGGTTAGCAAAGAAGATAGCTGCAAGTCTTGGATACAACTCTAGTGAATTTAAGTATCGAACATCTGACCTTCGTGATGACATTAAGCGAGAGATCTTGAATCTCCTAGAGGAGAAGTATAAGTATCAGGTGGTGGTATAATGGTATTGAAAATGCGATTTGAGAATCCAAATATAGAGCCACCTTATGTGAAGGATCTTGAGACCAGAGAATGCTATGAGTGCAGTAGTAGTTTTGTTTGTAAACACAAGGAACGATTGGAGGATATGCTTACAACATTACCCAAACATAACTTAGATATGGGTATAGTGAGAGCTTGGTTCTTCAGTTGGGCAGTGTTCTGTCCGTACTTTAAGCCTGAGGAGGTGGAAGAATGACAGAGGCAATTGAGTTTACAAGACAATGGCTAATAGAGCACTATGCATCCTGGGTACACGTAGCTGGGGAAGAGCATGAAGAAGATCTAGATTCGTATTACGGAAAGGAACATTGGGAGAAGACTACACTCAAGGAGCTATGTGAAGAACTCCATCAGATAATATATGATGAACAAGATGAAGGAATAATAGACCTAGCAAAGTACTTTACACAGCTTGGTGAGAAAGAAGGTAAGGAAGAGATTCTTACAATGTTTGGTCGTACTAGTGAACATTCACATTAGGGGGTAGAAGAATGAAAGCAACAAGAGATGAATCAATGGAAAGTTCGTTAGAGTTCCAAGGTAGAGTACCTCTTTCCTACTCATTGGGATTCGATCCAGGTCCTGCATATGGAAGAATTATGTATGGCCTAAGGGAGAGAATCCTTCTGAGAGGTCATATAGCCAAGCTCAGAAGATGGGCAAAGGAGATATTTCCTGAGGAGGTGGGATAATGACTGAAAAAATAGATGAGATAGCCGAGAGGCTCATGGAGCTTCCCAGGGTTATCGTTGCAGAACAACAGAGGACAAATAAGGTAATTGCTGCGATGATACGTCATCAAATATCTCTAACTCAACTCATATGTAACCTCCATGGTATAGAGCATGAAGGATTACAAGAGGCTATGAGTAATTTACTTAAGCTCATAGAGGAGGCAGAAGAATGAAAGCACAGATCTCAAGTGGCAGTATTAAGTTGATAGCAGAAAATGAAACTGACTGCTTGATATTAAGGAATGAACATGAGGATAAGAAGATATATCAAAATATATATCCTCCTACTAAAGCTTCAAGTAAATACGTTAAGGGGACCATCATGTTGATTCTCCATGAGGTGAAAGAAGATGAAGATAAATAGGCTTGGAAGGTTCTGGTTAAGAACAACTGCAATAGCTCTCTGTGGTGCATACCTTGGGTTAAAGTTCAAAGGAATGATGGGTTCCCTTGTTGAGATGACTTGGGGAATGGCAGTCTTCTTTACTTGTGTATATTGGTTCTCAGAGGTAGAAGAATAAGATGTATCCAGCAATTGAAGAACAGATAGATATTGTCGCTAGGATCAAGAAAGAAGTTAATATAAAACACAATGGAAGAGTGATCTATGTTACTATCTCTGGATCACATTTATATGGCTTCACATCGAAGGACTCTGATGTGGATTACCGAGGGACCTATATTGCAGGGACAGAGAGTTTCTTAGGCCTCCATAGGAAGAAAGATGTTATCAACATGAAGCCAGATATTGTGATGTTCGAACTCGCTAAGGAGATAAACCTAGCCATCACAGGGAATTGTAATGTCCTAGAGCACATCAATGCCGAACCTATCTATCGAACTGCCGAGAGTCTAGAACTCAAGCAGATGGTGAATAATACCTTTGGGAAACGAGGGTTATATGGATCTTACCGAGGACTAGCTACATTTAACTATAAGAAGTTTATCCTCAGGGGGAAGAAGTCGTACAAGAAGTATCTCTATGTCTTCCGAGGGTTGATGGCAGGAACATACGCCCTTCAGACAGGGAGGATTCAGCCGAATATTATCGAGTTGAATAAGTACTTTAAGATCCCCCTGGTCAAGGAATTGGTTGAGTATAAAATAGCTGGAACAGAAAATGAAGAGGTGTCTGATCTAGTTGACTCAGGAGAGTTGGATACACTCATTCCTCCGATGTTTAAAAGAATGGATAAGGCGTATGATAGGTGTAAGATTCAGCCGGATCCTGATGAGGATGTGGTGATGGAGATTAATAAGTGGCTTATTGAACAAAGGATAAACCAACTAAGGGATTAAGATGTACAGATGTTGCTACTGCAATGACCCTGTGGGGATTACAGAGCATAGGGAAGTCCAAGAGGAGTATGGTGTATTCCATGAGGATGATGAGAATGCACCTGATGAATGTTTTGATCCACAAGGAGCTGTTGTTGTTTGTGGGAATTGCATCAAGGATGTGGAGATTGAAATAGAGAATTAAGGAGGTGGGAAGATGGAGAAATGGAAGACAAGATTCTACCCGACCTTAGGTTACATGCTGTTAACAGTAGGAGGTATATTGCTAGCTGCCGTATTTGCTTTACAGACAGACCTAAACATACTTCTCAGAGGCTTCCTGTTTATTTGTGGTGTTGTACTATCAGGAGCTTCCTTTGCTGTAATCTACTTCAGTATACAGATGCATGGGATTGAGGATCAGCTTGCTGAACTATATGCAGAAGGAGTCAGAGACCATCCTGAGATATATGAAACCATGAAGCCAATAATAGTGGATGAATTCAAGGCATCCAAGGGCAGAGATCCAACACAGGAAGAACTTAATGAAGTCTTCGCGGACGCCTTGATTGCTATGATAAAGAAGAAGGAGGTAGAATGATAGACATGAAGGATATGAAGTGTCCAGTGTGTGGACACAGAACAGAAGTCAAGGAGACAGTGCGGAGAAAGTACTGCAGACTCTGTGGGAGACTCATGGAGGTGAGAGAGTAAATGGATGCAGAATTAGAAAGAATGTTAGCAGAACAGCGTGCGGGTGTTAATTACCTACTCTGTCGGCATGGAGAGAAGGACTGGAATGGAGGAGATCCAGAGTGTGCCTTTGATGAACATGGTAAGTTCCGAGAGGACAATTGGAACTGTTTCCTCATGGTCAAAGTGAGATGCCTGATGGGTCAAGGATGGTTCGGATCCCGAGAAGAAGGCATGCCTGGGTATTACTGGTGGGATGAAGATCAGAACTATGGGGTATTGTATATTAGATCCTGGATGCATCAGAAGGAAACAGATTCATATCTTAATGGTGCCTTTGTACTTCTTGACTGGTATAAGTCACGGGGTGCGACTGATAGCTTTAGGATCCTCCAGGGTGATATAGTCCGACAGGGTACTGAGGGAGATGCTGAGGAGATTGTGAGATTGTATGCTGAAACAATTGCAAAGATGTACGAGGATGATGAAGAACTGGAGGTGGATGAATGAAAGTTATATTAGACTTCCCGAATCTTAGAGAAGATCCGAGCATCTCGAGGCACCTAGAACAAATGATAAAGATGGCCAAAGAGGCAAAGGGTTTCTTGTTCTTTGTTGACAGAGGAGGAACCACTGGAATGCAGATGTATATGATTAGCAATGCAGGATTAGTTACTCTGATCGATAGTCTTGAAAGGGAGAATCCAGGGGTTAAGTATATGAGAGAGATGCTCAAGATGCAAGAGAAATTTGGTGACTTCTTATCTAGGAGAGATGGAGGTGGATGAATGAAAGAGAATGTTATCATCCATGCTGTAATGGATGACGGAGTACCGATGATGTTCAAGTCCTTGATAGACGCAGGAGTTGATGTCTCGAAGTGTTTCATCTGTGAGAGACCTATTGTTCGCACTGAGAGAGAGCCAGGGTATCTTGATGAGAAACTGAAGCGCTGGTGGGCGAGAGTTAGAAGGAAGGAAATTGAGAGGTATTATGACTGGAACATCGGGGCGTTTTATCATCTAGGAGTTGTCTGTGATGAGATGCGGTGCTTCACAAGACTGCTTGATATTAACCGGACTGATGATATGCTGAAAGGACTCATGGAGACTCATGGGAAGTCTAGAGAGGATGCCATCATCTGGATGAAGGAATTGGGATATGATGTATCCTGTCTGAGGGAAGAGTAATGGATATAAATGCCTGGGAGTTACCATTTCGATCACCACGAGTGAATACTATTCCCTTTGAGCATACAGTCATTGCTCTTGCAGATCCTGTTGATCTTACAGTGTGTTTGAATAGTGAAGCTCAACAAGGAGAGTTCTGGGAGAAGGATGGATCAGTGGAGCTCCGATGTGAGGCTATCTTGACACATGAGACAGTACATGTTCTCCTACAGAGCCTAGGAGAAACATTAGCAGATCATCGTCTAAATGGCAACACTCATCAGCCCATTGATCGCTGGGAGAATGACTACGCAATAAGTCGTCCAGTGGGAATGGTGTATCCTGGTCATAGGGGATTTTGGAGGAATGAGTGGTAGTGGAGGTGGGTGTATGAGTAATGGAAGAGAAACAGAGACGTATGAAGGTGGTAAGATTACAGTCAACATAGAGAGACCTGATCACTGGGGAGAGGGCTTTGGTGTTGAGTTGGCAATAGAGCTTCTCAAGACTAGATACTACCAGCTTTATGCTAAGAAGTATACAGGACCGAGGTAAGAAAGCATGGGAATAGATTGGTATACGAAACATGTAGCATTAGAGTATGAATGGAAAGGACTAGTAGAAGGTCCTACACTCTGGAAGTGCTATGAGAAGGGAACTCTCCCTGAAGGTATCAAGTCATTTGATCATGACGAGCATCCCTCAGGAGCTGAGATAGTCCTCATAGAAAACTCTGTGACATATGATAAATTAGAAACCAAAGAAGAATGGCCTCAGGAGGATATTGACCAGTGGAATAAAGATGCAATGTCATACAGTTACCTGTCATTCAGAGCGAGTAGTTACCCTGCTCTAGGTGAGAAGACAAATCTAATCATGGAGTACTTCCTGAGTGCGAAGGATTATGAACTCGAAGAGTTTGTAGCTAAGTCTATGAGGGATAGTCCTGATGCTGCAGAGGCTAGTGTAGATGGAGTGAACTTCTTCAAGGAAGTCCTTGGAGGTATATGTCAAGGTGCCTTGGGTGATCTTAAGAACATACAGACCGGTGGTAGCATAGAACCTACAGATGATCTTGGAAGTAAGATCTCAGGGGCGTTGTATTTCAGAGACCTTGCGTGGCAAGAGTGTGAAGTAGTAGCAAAGATCTTCAAGCGTGTATCAGAGTACTGTAAGGGTAAGTCTGAGACATCCCCTGATGAGAATAACTTCTTTGGCTACTATACAAAGTACTTTAAGAGGGCATCAGGGTTTATGAATGCCTGCTTTGTGAGTGAGGCAAATGTGGTATCGTCGTATTAGGAGGTGGAAGTATGAGATATAAAGTTTCCTTTGTGGTTGATGGTGAACTCCTGGCTGATAATATGCCTTTGAATGAAGAGAATATCAAACTTGTAATTGATCACGACTTTGATATTAGTTCTATTACTTACTGGGGGAATAGGGATATTGATACTGTAGTTACGGAGTTGGAGATCGTGGAGGTGGTTGAATGAATATAGAAGAAAGACCGAAGCTTGATATAACCTATCATCTCTTTGCCTGCAACGAAGAAGGTGAAGTAGCCACAGGGACGTTTCCAGCAGTAGATGCTAAGGGAGCCGTTGAGGAACTTATGAAGTGGGTAGTACCAGCTTTAGTTAACGTGCTGGAGGAGTATCCTTCTAGTATGATTAGTCTCATCATAGATGCAAGTGAAAGTACACACTCAGGAGGAGTATTAATACTTCCTTCATGTATGGAACCCCCACAGGAGATACTCTGTGGTAGATGTAAGATATACTTGGGAACTCTTGGTGCGTACAGCGCAGAACTGAAGTGTCCTAAGTGTGACCTTGTCCATGTGGTATATCAGGGAAAGAGGAGTAAAGAATGAGATCACATCGTACAAAGTATGACCTTGTCATCTATATGTCATCGAAGGGAAAGGCTTCCTGGGATGACTTACGGACAGACTTCAAGGGAACTCCGAATGCTTTGTCCTACTGGTTAAGGGAACTTATGGGAGCTGGAGTGATTGCTTATGATAAATTGGAAGAGGTGTATCGATTCGTGGAGGTTAAAAAATGAAAGGAACAATAATACGAATAGCCCCTGTCATGCAGTGTCCTAAGTGTGAGAGCTTTAAGGTTGCTGGAGATCGCAGACTTGGAATAGATCAAATAGTTACAGAGTTCTTCTGGAAGTGTGACTGTGGATGGAAGGGGATGAGCAAAGCTGTGAGATGGGAAGGAGAGTTGAAGGACACTGTGGAACATGCAGTGACACAGATTCAACTGTATGGCTTGGAGAGAACAATTCATCTCGCTGCTGGAGATAAGATTGTGAAGAGGTACTTGATTAAGAACAGTAAGGATGCCTTTGGTGAAGGGTTTACTTCATCTTGGGAAGTGAAAGAGTACTAGGAGGTGGATGAATGGTGAAAGTAATATTGGATTTCCAGGGCTTACCAGACACAGAGGAAGCTGGTAGGCATCTGCAACACTTAGTAGATAATGCCAAGGATATAACAGGCTTCTTGCTTCTTGCAACCTGTAAGGATGGAGGTGCAATGCAGCTGCTATGTAGCATTAGTCCTCTGGAGTTAGTTGCATTACTTACAGTATTCGAAGAGAAACATCCTAAGATTGTGATGCTAAAGGATATGAGTAAGATGATGAGAGGAGGTGGAATAAATGGAAGACGGAGAATGTTTGGAATATAAAGCAGACAAAGTGTATCGTCTCAGAGCTCCAAGTGATGGTCTTGGAAAGGGTGGAATTGCAAGGTATCCTGTGGGATTACCAGTGAGATTCATACGGAAGACGCATGATGGCTTCAACGTTCGAGAGCCTCATGGGACTTTTGTAGTCTTCCCACTGAGACCTGTATGGGATCAAGGACCTGATATGTTCAGGCGTGGAACTCAAGGTGATGATCCACTGCTCTTAGAAGAGTTCTCAAGTGATGAGAATGCCGAGTATGCTTGGAATCTGTATGCTAACCCTGAACAGAACCGATGGTATGTTGATGACCTCAGGGAGAAGATGAAGAGCGATGTCTACTCAGACTGGGAATGTGGACATAGTGCAACTGGGATTAGTCATATCTTAGCAGCTGCAAGGTTATTATTAACCATAGGAGACGAGCCAATATACTCCCAGGAGGTTACTAATGCTATATGTGATATTTCCTTGCTGATTTACGAAGGAGATGATGCTGGCTGGTGTGAAGAGGTTGATCATGCTGAGGCACAAGAGGTTGCGTTTCATGTAGTTAATACTGTCTTGCAACTCATGGATCATGATTACTTTGTGCGTAGCCAGCACACCTGGAATCTTAAAGACGGATCGTTTGATGCATCATGAATGTCTCAGGGAAATTACTGATCCATCATACTTATATATGTTAGATGGTTAATCCTATAATATGGTCCAATGGAATCAGGAATCAATCGAGAGGCTCACTGAATTATTTAATCAGGGATTATCTGATAAAGAGATAGGAATACATTTCGGTTTGACTGCTGTTACAATTGAGGGTCGTAGATTAGAGCTTGGTCTACTAAGAAGAAAACAGTACAGACAATGGTCAACGAAAGAAGAAATGAATTTAGTTAGATGGTGGTCTGAGGGAGTATTTGCAATAGAAGTTGCAAAGAGATTGGGCAGAACACGTGCAGCAGTCTCTGATAAAATTTATAAGCTGAAACTGGAAAATCCTAAGACACTGAGGCGTAAGGCTCAAGAAATTCCTGATGGAATGAAATACTGTCCCCGATGTGAGTGTGTCGTGACACTAAGTGAATTCTATGATATTCCAACTGCTGATAGTGGAAGAGCTGGTTACTGCAATAGATGTAGTAATCAAATCTCAAGAGAATTCTATCAGTCTATACGAAGAAAGTGTCTCAGACACATAGGTGACCAATTGCGTTGTGCTCACTGCAATGAAGATGACTTTTCAATACTTCAAGTTGATCATAAACAGAATGATGGGTATCTTGATCTAGATGGACTCGGGCTTTATCGTAGTATCTTAACTATCTCTAAGCAGGAGGCTCAGAAGTATTATCAGATATTATGTGCCAATTGCAATTGGAAGAAGCGCATAGAAGTACAAAGACAAAGTGATCCTATGAGATATCAACTTAATCAGATCCGACGAAGCAGAGTTCTTAACTATTTGAAGGCTGATAGTATAATTAAGTGTACATCCTGTGGAATTGATGATATTGATGTCATACAAATTGATCATATTCACAATGATGGAAATCAGGAGAAATCGCGGGGTCTGCGAGAGTTCTATCCTAAGATATTATCATTGTCACAAGATGAAGCACAATCACGATTTCAACTATTATGTGCCAACTGTAATTGGAAGAAACAACTTGAACAATCTACCAGGGAGGTGAATGAATGAAAGTGAAAGATTTTAACCCGGATGAGTTCATAGCGGGAAAGAGGGAAGGCTTTAGAAAGCAGGAGAAGGCGTTGCATAAGTTATACCCATTGGTACTGGCAGCTGCACCTGAGGCAGAAATAAATGTAAGATGGTATGGTCTATTGCAGAACTTGACAATTGGCCTCTGGGGAAAGGAGGCTCTCAAGGACGCACCTACTAAGTTGGTTGAGCAGGGAATTGAACTGTCAAAGATATTCAAGCCAGATCAAGGAGACTTTGACTATGGCTACTCTGAAGGCATTGGACAGATTGAGTTTAGTTCTCTACCACCGAACTGTAAGATAGTGAGGAAGGCAAAGACAGTTCCTGCGAAGAAGGCACACACGGAGACTTACTATGAAGTTCAGTGTGATGATCCAAGGGAGATAGACAAGGAGGTGGGTGAATGAAAGTGCTAACTTATTGGCGGATTGAGAATACTGAGAAGCCAAGGACTATATTCTTTGGTGTCTTAGAGATTACTAGTCCAGAGAGATTTATTACTGATGGCATCAAAGAGGGATATAGAGTCTTCACATTGGAGATGGAATCTCAGATAATTGATATGCTAAACAAGCGACTGCGTGATAACGATAATGTCATAGATGAAGGGGTCAGACTGTTCTCGCATGAAGATCCTTGGACACTGAAAGTATTATCTGAAGGAACGGAGGTGACTGAATGAAACATAAAATTAGTACAGCGTTAGAGATAACAAAGTGCCATGGAGGCCGTAAGGGTTTCTTTGAAGCAGACAGTACGATGTACACCGCTTGGGCGTATAGAGTGCATAACTTCAAGCTTCAGAAGGTGGGTTATGTCGAAGATGGTTGGTTGGTCATCTGTGGACTAACTAGATTGGCATATCTATTCCAGAAGGAAGGAGTCCTTCATTGGAGTTATATAATGGACAAGTTTAGACTCAATCAGATCGATGCTGAGAACGTAGCATACGTTATTGGGAACTTGATTGGTCAAGAGATTGCAGACTACGAGGAAGAGTGGGAGGTGTAAGTATGGGTAAATGGGAAGTAAACGTTGAATTAACAATCGGAACTCTGACAGGACAGATAGCTGAATTAGAGAAGCTGAGAGACGGAAAGATAACTGTGGGTAAGACTTATCAGCGGTATAAAGACTGTGGAGCTATTGTACATAAAGTGTCAAATGACTATGGGAAGGCTGGCTATTGCAGTGAGTGCTGGAAGGAGAAAGGAGAGAAGAAGCAGAAGGTGACTTGGGAGCCTTTGATAGGAGCCACATTGAAGTCTTTTAAGCTTGAACTAGATGACTTTTCTATGATGCAACCTAGACTGACAGAGCTTGTCTTCGAGAAGGCCGGCAAAGAGACTGTCATCAAGGCTGCAGAGATTATACATATGATACTCTAGGAGGTGGGAGAATGTTAGAAGGAACAAGTTTGGTATCGAACAAGGTGGAAACTCTGAGGAACACTGCCGGTGAGACCATCCATGATGTGATCATGGTGAAGGAGAGGACTGACGGCCGTACACACTGGAACAAACTTATAGTCTTTAAGACTGGCTATAGTCTTGAGATTACAGATCGTGGGTCATTCTGGGTGAACAACCGTGTTGATACAAAGAAGATAATTCAGAAAGAGCTCGACAGACGGAAGAGGCTAGCTGAGGTTGTTGAAGAGGCAGAGTATGCCATTGAGATCTTTGGGAGCATAGACATATGAGAGAGGATCAGTTACCAGAGGGTAAGTTTAAGACATCTACATTCGCTCATAACTGGGGGATTGTGATTCCCTGTGAGAGCGGGTATCTCTGGCAGCAACAGACCAATGGAGTTATGTGCCGTCAAGTCTGGATAGAAGGAATCTATATTCCATTGATCAAACCCAGGAAGTGGATATGGGAGAAGGATCCCACTAGGGAAAAGGGGAACCGTACGAAGGAGATCATTCCGCTTCTCAAAGAGCTTCAAAGAGCTAACTATGAATATAGAACAATGGACGTAACAGATAAGATCTGGAAGGACATCAAGGAAGCTATGAAGTTTGACTTTGAAGATATTGAAGCTCCAGAAGGACAGCATAGGAACATTGAGGGACTTCGGTGGATCAAGTTCACTAAGTTCACATCGGGCTGGGGACATGGTTCCTGGGTGGAGCAACTGATAGGTATGGAAGTAGCATTGATATATCCAAATTGTGATTGACATGAATGAATCGAGAATAATCTTTAGGCACTGTGCCTGTTGTGGGAAGAGTATTGAAGTTCAGTTAGCTGCTAAGGATCACTGGTGGCATAAGAGGAAGCTGCTCAGTGGAGGATATTACTTCTTCGGAGGTGGACTAGGATTGTATAACATGAGGAGTAAGTGGTCCTGGACTACGAGGTTTCTAGGGCTTCAGAAGTCAAAGTCTAAGGTCCATCAGTTCCTCTCAGATCACATCTGGTGGTGGAGTATTCCAGAGCAGGAGTGCAGAGTTCCTAATTGGAAGAAGCCATACTATATGCTACGCATGTGGATTGAGAATACACTGGATCCTCCTGAGAGAGTGGAGTACTGGGAGTGTGTAGAGTGCTTTGAGAAGGATACTGAGGAGGTGGAAGAATGAGTGAATTTGAGAAGGCCTTAGATTGGCTTGAAAGTCATACAGAGGAAGCTAGTGAGGGAATTAACCGGCTGCTAAAGAAGATACAGACAGATATTCAGGAAACTCCAAACAGGATAGCCATGCTTCGACTACTTCATCAAGGAGGAAGGAAACATCTAGCAGAACTAGTAGAAGAGCTTTCTTTAGGACGTAAACTAGTTGCTTATCATGAGAAGAGATTAGAAAGATACGGTATGGTTTCATCTAAGCTAGATAAAGCCCCAGAGGGATATCCTGCTGTGTATGTGAGATATGTAGAGCTTACGCCTCTAGGAGAACGTATGATGAGACATCTAGATAAGGAGGTGGATGAATGTATAGAAAAGAACTAATTAGAACCGAAGGCGAGTTGAATCTGGTAAAGTTCTTCCTTACTCGTAGACAGAGGATAAATAGAATTCTAGATCTGATTCCTGACTTATTCTCCCGTAACTTCTGGGATGGAGAGAAATACGTACATGATTCTTTATCTGGGAAGTGGGACACGTTTGTCTTTGATCTAAAGACAGGTGTGTTGGGATATTGGTGTGGATGGGGGAGCTATGAGAAACCCTGAGAGAATACCTATAATACTCAAGTACCTTGAGAAGTTATGGAGGGAATTTCCAGATTACCGTCTAGGACAACTCTGTTGGATGATAGCTGGAAGAGATCCATTCTTCTTTGAAATGGAAGACTTCTTGAGGTTTGTTGAGAGCAGAGGGATAGAGGTTGATTGGAAGGAAGTCTTGGAGGTGGAAGAATGAGTGGAAGTTCAAATAATATGTTAGCAGCGTTGTTAGTAGTTGGCTTGATGATCGGTGCAGGACTTGGTTACTTCATGGCACCAGATGTAGATCAAGGATCTTCGCCATATAAAGCTGGTTATAATGAGGGATATGACGATGGATATGCTCAAGGTCAAGAGAGCACAGGTATTGTTACTGAAGATCAGGACATCACTACTGTGATAACCCTTATCTATGGTGCCATTGGAGCATCATTAATAGCTGCACTAGTAGCCATTGTAACACTGATGGAAGTTAGTAGAAGGAGGTGAGTGAATGGGTGTGTATGATATACTCGTAGATGGAGATAGATCTGAACAGGTAAAGTGTTGGGATGATCTTAGTCTTAAGATTATCCACGTTGGTGATCTAGTGCCTACATGGATGGGTAATGATACTTATACAATTATTCTTCCTGGTCTTGGCTCAGGGTTTGCTCTCATTGTAAACGGAGTGTTCAAAGGGATAACTGGTCAGGTGAAGAATACTTTTGAACCTTACGTTACAAAGTGGGGAGATCCAACAGACCTGACTGTTGATCAAGATGAACAGAATCCAATACTTAAGGCAATGAAGGCCTTACTATTATCTGAGGATGAAGAGTAATGGGATACAAGTTTGTCTATAGACAAGAATGGGGGAAGCTATTAGCTATCTTCGGAGCTCTTGATCTAGGTAAGACCTACATCTATGAGTATCAACTCGTTGAGACGTTCCCTAGAGACCCCGTTGAGCGTCTTAAGATAACCCCTCAACGAGCTGCAGAGATGGTTGAGAGGTATAAGGCATCATCGTTTTACTATTACATGGGAGGCGAATAAATGGAAGAAGAGTTACTGAATTGGAAGGAAAAGTAGATGCTATAGTTGCATGTTTGAAAATCTTATCTCAATGGGTAGAGACTCAAATGGAGATAGGTGATTGTGATACGAACATACTTGAGAGGCTTAATGAGCGAGTGTCAGCATTGGAAACTGAACACGCAGTATGGGGCAAGCAGAGATGAACGAGATTGAGATGTGGCTAAATGCTGAGCTTGCTATGTACCAAATGAAACGAGGAGGACGAGTTCATCCTAAAGATGTGATAGAAGCCTTGAAGGGATCTTTGAAAAGTTGGCAATATTGGTACGGAGAGAATGGAACTGAAAACCTAGAGTGGTGTGAGAAGTGTGGATGGTATTGTGAATGCGGAAAATGAATCTTGAAGAATGGGAAGAGTTCTGGGCACACTTAGTAGGAGACTATTCCATCATAGAGGAGATGGGAACTAACCACCTGGATACTGTTGGTGAGTTCCTTGAATGGCAACGGCAAGAGTGGATTAAGTATCTCAAAGATGATCCTGAGCATGCTGACTGTGGCATGACAAAGACTGGACGAAGACTTATTGATAAAGGAGTGTATGGATAAGATGACATATACGAAAACTTATTATGTAAGGACTCTGAAGACAAGGATATTCTTATGGATAGCCAAACGATTCAATTGGGTAGTATGGCAACTTAAGCGTCGCTGTGATCATCAAGACTGTGAGAGGTGTATAGAACATGATGACTATGGTTGCATGCGAGACTTCTCAGGCGGAGATTGTACGTTTGAATCTACATGAGAGGCAGAAGGCAAAGATTAGATTCTACGAGAATCGAAGGAGATATTATATTTTGAAACGTAGACAGTTGCTACTTAACAAGGAGGTGGAAGTTTGACAAATATAACAGTTTCAGTGATGATAGTAAGTGAAGTAGTGCCGTCAGGGAGCATTGACACTGAGCGGGTCGATGTCTTTGGGAAAATAACCTGCTGTGCTACGTGTGGTGGAATTCTCATGTATGAGAGGACTTGCCTTGTCGAAGGAACTAAGTTTGCCACAGACACAGATGTATTCTGTGCCCAGTGTGGGAGTTTGCTACATGGGATGTTTAACGATCCCTTTGATGAGCTAGATGACAACATGAGAGCGAAGGTAGTGGAGGAGGACGTTGAGACTACTGACTGATGTTGCTCTTATTTCTCTAGGATTCCTCTGTGGGATATTACTCGTTGCTGGAACTATCGTAGCGAGTCGTAAGAGAGGGACAATGGTTGTTCTCTTCCCTAGTGATCTAAGGCATTATGATGTTATCCTTGGAGGGGTTGGAAACAGAGGGAGGCTTCTTTGGAAGAATCCGAAGTTCAAGCATCCTGGAGAACCCGAGGATGTAAATTTGGATGAGTGGAGGTGACTGTATGGAAAGTATGATATTAAAAGCATTTAGATTTAAGAGTGAAGGTGAGATAGCGACTGAGGTTATGCTGGAACAGATGAAGGATAATACACTGACAATGGAATCAGCTAAGAAGAAGGTACGGATAACCCATAGTCTTCTTGTTACTGCTAGGCCCTTGGAGCTGAGTAGTAAACGCCGGTGTCTTGGATTCACTGTGGAAGGCAAAGAGTTTGTCCTTCATAGTAGGGATGTTTGTGTACTCCTGAGAGAACAAGGATTCATTGTCACAGATGGGAGAATGAAGTGATTGGTGAGTGATAAAGTATTACTCAAGCACCTACAGCGATGTAAGTATCGTGGAGATACTGGGTATAGTATGACTCAGCGGTTCAAAGGATATCCAGAGATCCATGAACAGTTGAAAAGACTTATCAAGGAGAAGCGTATCTGGGTGAGTAATGGTGTGTATTATTGGTTGGAAAGATTTGATTGAGTGGAGGTGAATGTATGCCAGTGTATAAAGTATTAAGTGCTTCAGATGATATACTCAAGGTGTGCTCTCTGCTATGCCATGATGAGGAGAATGATAGGATGATTGTCCTCAAGGTCAAGCAGATGACAGGAGAGAATGGGAGTGTATTTGTAGACAAGATGATTGAGGTCACTACGACCAACAGGGAGATAGTTCCTGGGGATATTAAGTTTGCTACACCTTGGACGTATCCAAGTGAGACGGAGACTGATGGAGGACAATCGAACTGAATCCTGATTATGGAACCAGTCAGCAGTTGTAGGAGGTGAGAGGATGACACAGAAATTAGAAACAAGAGAAGACGTGCGTAAGTGGCTGAGTGTAGTTCTGGATCAGGGACTATGCACTGAGAGTCAGAATGAGGCATGGGGTCTTATTAATACACTCATTGATATGGAGCATGAATTGGAGTGTGATGACTGTGAGTGGAATAATAAATGTGAAGACTGTGATGAGAGAAGGCCTGATGGACCAAGGATCAATGAGGGACATTTGTAGGAGGTGAGATGATGATAAAGATAGAACGACTAGAGAGATTTATTAGTCTTCATAATACCAAAGACAGAACAGATCCTGAGGATGACCTTTACTGTGACTTAATGAGACAAGTTGTCTTTGATTTGGCTTCTGAATTATGGCAGGATGAGTCTGCTGCTGGAGTTTTTTGTAGCATCTTCAATCCACCGGACTGGGATAGGAAGCCATTCGAGGAGGTGGAATGATGGTTGATTATATAGATATATTTACTTTCCTGAGAGACAAGCATGCTGAAAATCCTAAGCTGCTCTTCAACGTCCATGAGATCATGGAGGAGCTAGAGATTGCTAAGGAGGATATTCTCAGTGTGAAGAATGTCCTAGAAGGTGGAATTGACAGTGGAGATTATGAGAGGAAGATTAATAAAGGCAAGGCTCATTATAGATTCAAAGAGGTGGTAGAATGACTGAGGAATTGATAACAGAAATTCATACTACTGCTATAGAATGGGGTAAGAAGATAGTTTCTTATGGAGACCCAGACTACTACATCCCGTATACACTAGGTCTTAAAGGCCTAGATGAGATTCTAAAACTGATCGATGCTTATCGTGAGGTGAAAGAATGACACTGTTGAAAAAGCATAAGTACGTTGTGACATTATTAGTTCACTCGGATAGCCGACTGGATTACATGGATGTGTTTGATATTCGGAATGCTGTGAATGACTATGTGGAGAAGAAGCTCGACGAGAAGGTTATCGTTGAGGTTGTTGGAAGGACGAGTATTGACTGTGAGCGAGTTATGGAAGAGATTGAGAGACAGAAGGAGTATGATGATAGTGGTTGACAAAGAACTGTTCTATGCAATAGCTGAGAAGGATCCGCATTTTGAAAACATACCTCTCCCTACATGGGAGCATATTAAACAGTATGAGAAACTCTGGAAAGATATGTGTGGATATGACGGCTGTGAAACGTGGAAGATAGACTTGGACTTGAAAGAGAAAGGTTGGAGTAAGAAACAGATATTGGGATTTAAGATCTTCTACACTGTTACAGGCATTCAGGAAGGTTGGTTGTTAGATGAGTTGTTTACATAGGAGGTGATTGAATGAGGACACATCACGAAAAGGATATATCGAAAATGGATGACAAAACACTAATGAACTTTATTTACAGTCATCTTGATAGAGCACAAGATAGGACTGCTGGTGCACAGAAGAACCTCTTGATATCAGGATTTTCTAATCTGACTGTTGCAGAAAAGAATAAAGCTCTTACAGCACTTGGAGGCTATTTGATTCACTTAGCCGAAGACCTGACTGCACTAAGGTTCGCAACTAAGAACTTCCATAAGAGACTATTAAGGACTAAACGTAAGGTTCATAAAATGCAAGTCCAGTTCGAGAAGATTCGGGGCGAGCCTGCACCTGGGATTGAAGATGTTACTATGCCTGATCTATGGAATGTTGATATATGAAGATCATGCAGTGCATGAAGTGCCTTGATGACTGTTCTATTAAGAACGTGGTTCACCTCGCTGTGTACATAAACTATGTTGGAGGTGTGAGGTATCTCTGCATACCTTGTTACAAAGAGTTCCTTGTGAACTCAAAGAGGCCTGAGAGACTTGAAAGCTAGAAGGTACATAATGAATTATATTCATGACTGCATGAAGCCTGGTCCGAACTTTGCAATAGACCTAGTGGATAGTATAGAAAAGAAATTCGGTGTGAAGTATACTCCTCAGAGGATTGGGGCACATCTGCATATCATGCATGAGAATAAAGAAGTCAAAATGGAACGAGAGATAGTTAGAGCTTGTGTGAAGCGGAATAAATGGTTCATAATGGATGGTATGATATCTTTATAGGATTGGAGGTGAGAATATGGGAATTGAAAATGTAAATAATGAAAAGGTTGAAGAGATAGAAGGTACTGAGTATAGGCCCCAGAGATTCGAGGATATAAACCTTGGAGATGAATTGGTGATATTAGCCCGTAGAGGAAAGGATGACAAGGCCATAGGAAGACTAGCCGATGGCAGAGTGATACTATTCTCCAAGGAGTCACCACTGAAGGTTAATCCTGGAGATACAGTGCTTGGAGACATGGTGCATATCACACGGACTTATACTATTGTCATGCCGAGGAAGGTATTGGGAGATACAACTGAGGCTCTGATTCTGAATCTCAAGAATGTCTCTGAGAGTGGGTATTATCAACACCAAGTACTAGCTAAGGCTCTACTCCATCTAGTTGAGAAGAACATATAGGAGGGATGGAATGGAAGATGAAGCAATAAGCCTGTATGTGTATCTGAGACTTGAGATGCCAGTGATTAAGAGTGAGATTGAGGCAGACACTGACTTTACATATGAAGAATACTGTGATAGGCTACTTGAAGATGTACAATTTAAGAAAGCTGTATTCAAAGACTTTGCACGAAGGGAGATGGGAGTTTTTATAGATGAACTCATCGACCTCATTGATACAAATAAAGTCCCAGTGCACATTAGCTCTGAGGAAGTAGCTGTCGGATGACATTCTTCTTTCTTGTAAGAGTTGCAAGAGGATTCGAGGGTAAAGTAACAAAGGACCTAGCGAATAATGCCAGGCTTGATGGTATTCCCATCAAGTCAATCTTGGCAACTCCTCAGCTGTCTGGATTTATTATCGTTGAGTGCGAGAGGAAGTTTGACCTCATGGAGTGCTTACGAGGAGTGAGCAGAGCTAGAGGGATACTTCCAGGGAAAGTGACACTCGAGGATGTAATGAAGTATGTTGAGATTCCTGAGATGGAGTTTCAGACAGATGAGCTCTTGGAAGTCATTGCAGGACCGTTTAAGGGCTCCAGTGTTAAGGTCATTGAAGATGATGGTGGACCTATGATAGCTGTGATGTTGATGGAGTGGGAACATGCTGGCAAGATTGTGTTGTCAAAGGATCAAGTAAGGAGGTGAGAATATGGATGAACTTAAAATGTTTAATTGCTATGAGTGTATGCATAAACGAAAAGTAGCAGGATCGGCAAATTGCCGATGTAGACATCCCTCTTTGAGTAAAGCCGTTGATGATCCTAGACTAGAGCTGATGGCAATATTTGCAGGAGTAGGTAGAGCACCACCGATGGCTGTTTCAACTAAGGAACTTAATATATAAGCAGATCCTCATGGAGTTAAGAATGGTTGGTTTAACTTCCCTTGGAGCTTTGATCCAACGTGGCTGAGAAATTGTGATGGATATGAGGAGGTGACAAGATGAATAGATTTGAGCAACTTAATCAAGAAGGAAGAGTAAAGATTGGAGTAGCCCTAGAAAGTGTATATAGGTTTAACTTCCTAATTTTCCTAAACAATCTAAGCAAGCCAATTCTATTCGAGGCTCTTGCAGAACAACTTGGTTGGGACAATTCAACTTGCAGTTTCCAATTAAATATCTTGCTAGGAGCTAAGTTAGCTGGTCATACATATCCTGAGGGTTACCATATAACCCCATTGGGTAGAGATACTTTGGAGTTCCTCCTGAAAGAGGAAGACTAATGAGAATACGACTAGGTCTTCATAATCACAGTCAATACAGTGACGGATATTTTACTGTTGGCGGGCTGCTGAAATACCTCAGTGAGGAGTATGAGGTTGTTGCGATAACTGATCATAATCATTATACACAGGTTCATCCGATTCATATCAGAGAACATGGAATTGAAGACTTACTGATCCTAAGAGGCATAGAAGTAACCTTTCCTCAGATTCATATAGTATGTATTGAACCAATGCGTCATGAGACCATCAGGGATTGTCTTGATACGGCCAGAGTTGCTTGGATAGCTCATCCGAGCTTCTCGATGATGAAGCCAGAGGACTGTAAGATGATCTGTGATAGATATCATCTGCAAGGAGTTGAGCTATACAACAGTGGGTTTATTAACTTCAAGCCTCCTGTTGATTGGGAAGACTGGGAGTTGAATTTGTATGCTGGAGATGATTTGCACATTCCATCACAGATTAAGAAGAGCTGGATGGAGATGGAGGTAGGGAGTTTGGATGTGGATGAGGTTGTGGAGAAGCTTATTACAGGAGAGTTTGAGTTGAAGAATGTTCCTGATGAGATTGAGGAGACTGTGGAGTGGATGAGATGACTAAAGCAGAAGACAGAGTTAAAAAAGCCCTAGAGAAGATACTAGAAGAAAGAGATAGGATTGTCAATAAGAAATTGGTAAGGATACTACTATCGTTTCTAGAAGACAAAGGACTACTCGATGAGTTTGATGAGTATTTTAAGGAGTACTTGAGGAGGTGAAAGTTTATGGGATTTGAAATAACAGTTGGGAAGGAAGGGCTCTTGGAGCAGTTAAACAAGAACAAGATCCGTTATGTAGACACACGTGAGGTGTTGGTAGCGGTGTACAAAGAAAAGGTTGAAGAGTATCAGAAGGAGTATGCAGAGTATAGTCAGAGAGTTATTGACAGTCTGTTAACAGAAGATGACAATCAACCATTCCCGCCGCACATACCTGAAGACCGTACGGAGACATATGAACAGTATATTACAATGGTGACATGTCATTGTGGAGATACTTTAGTGATTGAGGATAAGATGTTCAATCAGTTGTATCATGACAAGTGGGCATTCATCAGGGAACATATAGCAGCACTGAATCTATGGGCTGATGACTTCGAGAGTGGCACTATTGATAATACCAGTACAAGTACTGCTGCTGCTTTGATGGCTTACACTGGGTGATTTTTTTTATTGTATAAACTCAAGGAGGTGAAATGAATGCATTATCATAATGTTTTCCTAGTGAACTGTAAGACAAAGAGAGACGCATTAGAGTTGGCGAAGGACTTCCTGGAACCTTATAGTGAGCATCTAGAAGTCAGACGGTATAAGGTACATTCTACAGAACAAGATAGGCAAAGGATGGCTAAGCACTATGGATTAGATCCTCATGATCTTCCAGCTCTTGCAAGGAAGATGGAGGATTGGGATGGAGCAGAGGGATTTATTGATGACTATGGTCTATTCCATTGGAGCACATATAACTCAAAGGGTGAATGGGACTGGTATCAATTTGGCGGTCGATGGATGTGGTGCAACTTAGTAGAGAAATATATGGATAACATCGTGAAGCCTGATACTAACACCTACTGGAATCATTATCATGACGAAGAAGTTAAAGGCAAGAAGTGGCTTTGTGAATTTCCTGATGGAACACAAGCTCTACTAGACTATGGTAGCGAGTATGAATTAAAGGGATGGACAAGTGACAATCCAGAATGGTTTGAAGTTAAGGATGCAAGGGATCCTAAGTTCTTTGAGATCATTGAACATCAACTACAGACAAGAGACAAATCCATCGAGCGGGACAAAGAACAGATTGCAAAGTATGCTGCTGGTGAAGAAGATAAGGTTGGCATGGCAGGGTATTATGCTGATAGCTTAGAGGCTAAAGAGACTCGGTGGACTTCGGATTCTTACTTCTGGAATATAACCGATGATACTTTGGAATTTGACAGAGAGAAGATTGCAGAGGCTCCTGAGTCTTGGTTCCTAGTGAATTTAGATTTACATATGTAGAGCAGGTGAAAGGATGATTGAGATGTTAGGAGGAACTGAACTAAGTTGTCCTGGATGTGATGGAGATCTTATTGCTTTAGACTGTAAGATTCCAAGTGGTCATACACATCAATGTGAAGAATGTGGAGCGCTATGTGCACCGTATGGGAGGGATTAAATGTCGGGAATAATTGTACATCATGACGAAGGCGGAGGCATAACACAGAGATCTCTGGACTACTGGAAGGAGATTGTACAGCCTGAGTGGAGGGTTCATCAGGTTTCATGTAGGCAATCTGGAATGTTTACCACTGAGGTTGTGTGCTTTGATAGTGATCATAATCTCATAGTGGTATTACTCTCAGGTATGAACTGTGGGTATTCTGGTGAAGGTCCTCGCGGACTGTTAACACTCCTTGAGGACTGTGGATATCAGGTTACGGATACCATGAGGAATTATGTCTACGAGAATAGTTACGTATCATTGGTAAAGAAGTGATGAAATGACAGACAGAGAGATATCCTACATCCAATTCCTGAGCCTGTACAAGGCAGGGAAGAATGATGTACAGATTGGAAAGGATCTTGGCTTTACAAAGAGCCAGATATACTACTACCGTAAGAAGTTCGAACTTCCTTCTAACTATACAGCAAGGAGGTATACCTTCACGGAGGAAATGGATGAGAAGATTAAACAGATGCATGACAGCGGACGACCTATAACAGAGATTGCCAAGGAGCTTGAGTTCCCATATATGGTAACACGGAATCATTGTGCACAGCTAGGTCTTGATACAATAAAGAACAAATACAATAGGCGTGGACATACCAGATGGTTCCAGAAGGCTGAGATGGTTCTTGGGTACTTGGACGAGCATGGACCGACCTGGAGGAGTGAGATAATGAAGGTCTTGGGTATTCCAGACCAGTTCTTTGCACAATTTGCTAGAGTCTGCTTTGACGAAGTTGAATACTTTAAGATCAAACGAGGGAAAGGAAAGCGAATACGAACAGTACATGAGGTGTACGGTGAGTTGACTAATCGACCGTTTCTTGCGATACGTAATGACCCAAGGGTTATTGATTTCGTTGCTGACAAGATAGCCATGAAGGTTGAATGTGGTAGAGATGCTGCAGTGTTAGCAAGCAACTTGGGCAATCATCTTGGGAAGAAAAGAACCAGAGAGGTAATTGAGAGACTATATACATATGTACATAGAACTACAAGGAGGATTCCGAGAAGGCCTAAGGAACTAGGTGAACATGGTAATGTGAAGTATACTGATGATGAGTTCTTGGAAATGTATGTTGAAGGATTTGTCGACAGTGAGATTGCAAGTGTGTTAGATGTATCAACTAGTTCAGTGCAGCAGAGGAGGAATGCTTTGGGCCTTCCAACGCAGGCTCAGAGGAAGAGATTGAAATCCTTGGAGGTGAGTAAATGATAAATCCATATATATTATATCCAGCTTTATGGATACCTGTAGGTATTGCATGGTGGTATACACATAAGGATGATCCAGGTACTGACAAAGGAGGTATTTTTGCTGGAGTATTAATGCTCATAGTGCTTACTGCCTCGGTCCTTGGAGCATATGATATCTTTCGATGGACATCCTATGAAGTTCCTGAGAGTGAATTCTATCCGATTTACATTGCAACATGTCCATTTGGTATATTTACAATGACTGGAGAGGTGAGTGGAGTGCACTTCCTCTTCGCCGGAAGTATCAGTGGACAGATAGATCAGACTGAGAAGTATGTTGTTAAGTTTATGATAGACAACAGACTTAAGACATTATTAGACTCTTTAAGAGCACCAAAAGAATTACAGGAACTGCCTAAAGATGATTCTCCAAAAAATGATGAGGATCCTTACTTTTGCTTGCTGGAAGATGATAATCTTATCACCAAATTAAGTGTAGTAACTGATCGACTGTTAGAACCTTACGAGAATTCCTCAGAGGTACAACTTATGATTCCTGTAACGATAAAACCAACAAAACTAACTTATCGTAATATGGGCCTCGTTTAGTTGGGAAAATAATTAAAGGGGATGAATTAAAGTTTTCCGCTTGTGCCCTAGGTAGCCATATTTCTTTCAACTAAATCCTAAACCCCATACGCTATCCGCTAT
>SDBU01000699.1_pt1 | contig 47709 bp, 45 predicted proteins | sample 2277071 | NCBI WGS metagenome assembly SDBU01 (sample SAMN10397929, study PRJNA504765) | marine sediment metagenome | isolation source: marine sediment core GS08_GC12, 126 cmbsf | place: Arctic Ocean: Gakkel Ridge, Loki's castle | collected 2008
GCGAAGAATACAGGTATTATAAGCCTGGGCACGAATTTAAGCAGGATATTAGGTTTAGTGAGAGATGTCCTGATCGCAAAATTTTTCGGTACTACCTCCGCAGCTGGTGCATTTGTCGTAGCGTTCACAATACCTAATATGCTGCGTGACTTTGTAGGCGAGGGGGCTGCCAATGCTGCATTTGTTCCGGTTTTAACCGAATATAAAATAAAGAAGACAAAGGAAGAATTCTGGAAACTCGCAAATGTGATATTGAATTTATTAGCCATTGCGCTTGTCGGTATATCTATATTAGGAATCCTGGTTTCGCCGGTTATAGTGCGCTTGATGGCACCTGGTTTTATCAAAGAGGCCGGGGCAATTGAACTTACCGTAAAACTCACAAGGATTATATTCCCTTATATACTTTTTATAGGCCTTACTGCATACGGCATGGGGATACTAAATACGTTGAGACATTTTGCAGCCCCTGCTTTTGCGCCGGCTTTATTAAATATTTCATTGATAGCTTGCGCTATTTTTTTGTGTCCCAGGATCGGTATTACAGGATTGGCTTTTGGTGTTTTGCTTGGCGGCGCATTACAGTTAATAGCGCAAATCCCGTTTTTATATAAAAAGGGGTTCAGGCTAAGACCTAATTTTAATCTCTTTCATCCGGCAGCTAAAAAAATAGGACTCTTGCTGGTGCCGCGTATTGTCGGCACGGCTGTATATCAGATAAATATATTGGTGGATAGAATGCTGGCTTCTTTATTCTGGATAGTCGGAATGGGAGGCATACCTGCCCTCTACTATTCGTATAGATTAATTCAATATCCTTTGGCAGTTTTTAGCACTGCTTTGGCAACAGCAACCTTGCCCGTTATGAGCCGCCAGGTTGTGGAAAATGATTTATCGAACTTTAAAAGCACAATTTCTTTTTCGCTAAGGAGCATTTTTTTTATTATGATTCCTGCAAGTGTGGGGCTTGCTGTTTTAGGTAGACCGCTTATACAGGTTTTATTCCAGAGAGGTATATTTAACGCATATTCCACATCAATAACCTATCAGGCGCTTTTGTTTTACACAATAGGCTTATTTGCTTACGGTGGTATAAGAATTCTTGCAACATCTTTTTATTCTATGAATGATACGGTTACGCCTGTAAAAGTTGCTGCATGCTCGTTAGTAATAAATATTGTTTTTAATCTGATATTAATGTGGCCCTTAAAAATAGGGGGGTTAGCTCTGGCTACATCCATAGCGGCTATATTCAATTTTATAGCATTATTTATTGCGTTAAGAAAGAAATTGGGCGGTTTGGAAGAGAAGAGAATGTTTATTTCAATTTTAAAGATAATATTAGCGAGCGCACTTATGGGGGGCGTTTGTTATTTATTCGCGGGAAGAATTTTGAAAGATTTAGCCGGGCTAAATCTTTTGTCAAATATTACGCGCCTGGTGTCTGTTATAGGGGTAGGAATTGTTGTATTTCTGGCGATGTCTTTTTTACTGGGCATGGAAGAACCGAGGAAGTTATTAAAATGGATATTAAGAAAAGCCTAAAAAATATTCCCGCTACCCCCGGTGTTTACTTATTTTATGATAAAAAAGGGAAGATAATCTATGTAGGTAAAGCATCTAACCTTTCGAAGAGGGTCCGGGGATATTTTTCCCGCCTACACCCGACTGCAAACAACGCATGGCGGGACCCCGAAGAGTCTCTAAAGAAGTATCTTCATTCGGGGCAGAAAAAGTATCCGGGCCCCCGCATCCAGTTAATGATGTCAAGCATAAATGGCGTTGATTATATTCCTACTTCTTCAAGCGCAGAGGCGCTTATTTATGAGGCATCGCTAATAAAAGAAAAAAAACCCAAATACAATATAGCCCTTAAGGATGACAAGTCCTACCCCCATTTAAAATTAAGCGTAAATGAAGCTTATCCCAGGCTTTTAATTACAAGAAGACTAAAAAGGGACGGCTCTTTATATTACGGTCCATACACAAACGTGAAGCTTCTAAGAAAAGCAGTATCTATGATGAAACGCATTTTTCCTTTAAGGATATGTAATAAAATACCAAAAAAACCCTGCCTTAGTTATCATTTGGGACAGTGTCTCGGGCCCTGTATAAATAAAAATGTAGATTCTTCTTACAGAGACGTAGTCGAAGATATAAAACTTTTTTTAAAGGGACGAAAGAAAAAACTCATAAAACGCCTTTCGGAAAGAATGGAGAGGTTCTCTAAAAAGGTGCAGTATGAAAAAGCCCTTAAAATAAGAAATCAGATAGAGGCGCTAAGCGTGGTTATAGATCAAGGAAAGGCCTTACTTCCGATAAAGAATATCTTGTTGGAGTTAAAAGATGCATTAGGTTTGAAGCATATTCCGGCAAGGATTGAGGCATTTGATATATCAAATATTCATGGACATGGTGCAGTCGGTTCCATGGTGACCTTTTTTAGCGGAGAACCTTTAAAATCTCAATATAGAAGATTCAGGATAAAAACTGTAGCTGAAATAGACGATTATGCCATGATAAAAGAAGTTGTGAAAAGAAGGTGTTCAAGGTTATTAAAGGAAAAAAAGAATTTGCCCGATCTTATCCTGATAGATGGGGGAAGGGGGCACTTGAGGTGCGCCCGAGATGAATTAAAAAACCTGGGACTTAAAATACCGATTATCTCTATAGCCAAAAAACCCGAACGTATCTTTGTAAAAGAGAGAAAAACCCCCATTCAATTATCTACCCGCTCAAAGGCCTTTAAACTTATACAGAGAATAAGAGACGAAGCTCACAGGTTCGCCCTATCTTATCATCGTATAATAAGAAAAAAGGCGATTTTTAATAAATGATTTGCGTAGACAAAAGGGGTCTGACCCCTTTTCAGAAGAAGGTGTACAGAGTTGTTTTAAGTATTCCTTCAGGTGAGGTTAGAACCTATAAATGGGTCGCTCGTAAAATAGGTAACCCCCGCGCTTCCAGAGCCGTAGGCCAGGCATTGAAGAGAAATCCATATACTGTCAAGATACCTTGCCATAGGGTTATTAAATCCGACGGTTCGCTTGGAGGGTATTCAAAAGGCGCGAGGATGAAGAAAAGATTGCTTAAGGAAGAAAGAAGAGATTGACGAGCACATATATCCTTGCTATAATAATTAAATCAAAGGAGGAGATTGAATATGTTAGAGGAGTTAAAAGACAAACTTAAAGATTTACATAAACGGATCCAGGATCTAAGGAGCTATCTTTGACTTGCCTAAAAAAGAGAAAGAAATAGGATCCCTTGAAGCCGAAATTTCAACGCCTGACTTCTGGCAGAATCAGGAAAAAGCCAATAATGTCATAAAAACGTTAAAAACCTTAAAAATCATTCGAGACCCCTTCCTTAATATAGAATCACAATATAAAGAATTAGAAGAACTCCTGAGTATAACAGACCAAGACGACATTTCCAGCTTGTCTCATTTAAAAGGGGATTTACAAAAACTTAAAGTACAACTGGATGCTTTTGAATTTAAGAGTTTGTTGAACCAGAAAGAAGATTCTCTTAATGCCATTTTGAGCATAAATGCAGGCGCCGGAGGAACAGAGGCGACCGATTGGGCAAATATGTTATTGAGGATGTATACAAAGTGGGCTGAGAAAAGGAGCTATACCCTTCAAAGAATAGATGTGCTTCCCGGAGAAGAGGCCGGCATAAAGAACGTTACCATAATTGTAAAAGGCCCTTATGCCTATGGGTATCTTAAAAGTGAAATTGGGGTGCATCGACTTGTGAGAATCTCTCCTTTTGATGCGAATAAAAGAAGGCATACCTCTTTTGCGTCAGTAGATATTATACCTGAGATAAGCGATGAAATAAAAATAGATATAAAACCATCCGATTTAAAAATCGATACGTTCAGGGCCGGGGGAAGAGGCGGCCAGCATGTGAATGTTACGGATTCGGCAGTGCGCGTAACACATATTCCGACAGGTATTGTGGTTCAATGCCAGAACGAACGTTCACAGCATAAAAATAAATCTATGGCGATGAAGGTTCTAAAGGCGCGTCTTTATGAAAGAGAAAGGGAAGAGAAGAAAAAGGAGATTACCAAGCATTACGAAGAGAAAAAAAAGATTGAATGGGGGTCTCAAATACGCTCCTATGTCTTGCATCCATATTCGATGGTAAAAGACCACAGGACAAATTATGAAACCTCAAATACCCAGGCAGTATTAAACGGAAATTTGGATAGTTTTATGGAGGCATATCTGAAAAAATGTTAAATTTATTTAAGAAGATTATTAGCTCGCAAAGTGAAAGGGAACTCAACAGGCTAAAGCCCCTCACGGAGAAAGTAAATTTGCTTGAGCCGGCCGTTTCTCGTCTTTCAGATGAAGAATTACAGTCCAAAACAGATATATTTAAAAAATTCATCATAGAAAAAACCAAAGAGTTAGAACCGGCTCTTGAAGAATTAAGAGTCAGGCTTTCTCGAGCTACCTCTCCGGATGAAAAAGATAAAATCAGAACCAAAATAAAGGATTTAAAGAATAAGATTTTTGAAGATATTTTGCCCGAGGCATTTGCTGTAGTGCGCGAGGTTGCAAAAAGAACCATAAATATGAGACATTTTGATGTGCAGATAGTAGGCGGAATAGTGCTTCACCAAGGAAAGATTGCGGAGATGGCAACAGGCGAGGGCAAAACCCTTGTTGCAACGCTGCCGGCATATCTTAATGCCCTGAGCGGGGAAGGAGTTCATATAGTTACAGTAAACGATTACCTTGCCAAAAGGGACAGATATTGGATGGGGCCCATATATGAATTTTTAGGCCTTTCTGTAGGAGTTATCCAGCATGATATGGATATCCAGACGAGAAAGAAGCAGTACGCCTCGGATATTATATACGGTACAAACAATGAATTTGGTTTTGATTATTTAAGGGATAACCTTATTATCTCAAAAGAGGAAATAGTTCAAAGGGAACTTAATTTCGCCATTGTAGATGAAGTGGACAGCATTTTAGTAGACGAGGCAAGGACCCCTCTTATTATATCCGGTTCCGTGGATGTAGTGAATACTGCCTTTGTGGAAAATAGGCCGGTTGTGGACCACATAAGCAAGATGCAGGAATTTCTGGTTCAGAAGTATATTAAGGAATTAAAAGATATACTATCTGGAAATAATGAGGAAGAAGCAAAGAAGCTTTTATACATAATTCACAAAGGTTCACCCAAAGAAAAGGAGTTTTTGGACTTGATATTAAAAGAGCCAAAAATAAAGGCTCTTTTTGATAAAGCCTCTTCTTCTTATGACTCAAAAATGATGGAGGCCGAAAGACTCCAACTTCTGGAGAATTTATATTTCACATTTGAGGAAAGGACACGCGAAGTTACATTTACCTCCAAGGGCGAAGATGCTATGAAGGAAAAATTCGGGATAGAATTTATAATAGAGGATTTAGAAGCAAAAATAGCCGAACTATCTTCCGATGAATCTTTAACGGAAAAGGAAAAACTTATTAAAGAAGAGGAACTTACAAAAAAATATGTAGAACAACAAAGACACGTGGACAGCATAAAACAACTCCTAAAGGCCTACATCCTTTTCCAGAAAGACGTTGATTATGTTATAAAGGATAACAAAGTTATGATTGTTGATGAGTTTACCGGCAGGATGATGCCCGGCAGGCGCTTCTCCGACGGTATACACGAGGCCCTTGAGGCAAAAGAAGGCGTTGAGGTCCAGCAGGAGACACAGACGCACGCTACCATAACGCTCCAGAATTATTTTAAGATGTATGATAAATTAAGCGGTATGACGGGAACAGCCGCAACCGAAGCGAGTGAATTCGAAAAGATATATTCTTTAGAAGTAGTAGTTATCCCAACCAACGTTCCGTTAAGAAGAGAAAATTTTTCAGACGTTATATATAAAACCGAGAAAGAAAAGTTCAAAGCGATATGCGACGAAATAGAAAGATTGTATAACATTAAAAGACCTGTATTGGTCGGGACCATTTCAATCGAGAAATCGGAGGTTTTAAGCCGTTTACTTAAAGAAAGGGGGATACCGCATAATGTGTTGAACGCTAAATATCACGAGATGGAAGCGCATATCGTCGCTCAGGCAGGTTCATTGGAAAGTATCACTATCGCCACAAATATGGCAGGAAGGGGTACGGATATTTTACTGGGAGGCAATTCAGCACACCTGGCAGAGGAGGCAGTAAATCGCCTTTCAATAGAGAATAGAGAAGAAAGGGACACGGTTTACGCAAAATATTTGGAAGAGTATAAACAAAAGACAAGCCGGGACCATGACAAAATTGTAGAATTGGGAGGTCTTTTTGTAATTGGCACCGAAAGGCATGAGGCAAGACGCATAGATAACCAATTAAGAGGAAGGGCAGGAAGGCAGGGGGACCCCGGTTCAAGCAAATTTTATTTATCCTTAGAAGACGATCTTATGAGGATTTTTGGTTCGGACAGGATAAAGATGATTATGGATAAACTTGGCATGGAGGAGGGGCAGGAGATTCAGCATCCCCTGGTTACCCGGGCAATTGCGACTGCGCAGAGAAGGGTAGAGACGCAGAATTTCGAGATAAGGCAGCACCTTTTGAAATACGACAATGTTATGAACCAACAGCGAGAAATTATTCATGAAAGAAGGCGTAAAGTAATTCAGGGAGAAAATCTTAAGAACGAGGTTTTTGATATTCTAAAGATGGTTTTGGATGATTGGCTTGGAGATTTCGGTCAGGAAGGTTTTTTGGAGGAGTTCTCCAAAAAATTACTTTTTAAATTGTTGCTCAGCATTAAAACGGAAGAATTTAGCGGCCTTTCGCAAGAGGAATTATCTGACAAAATATATGATACCACAAAGGTTTTTTATGAAAAAAGGCAAAATTTAATCGGCCCCGAGAAAATGAGACAGATTGAGCAAATGATTATGCTTAGCGTAATAGATGCAAACTGGAAGGATTATCTTTTTAATATGGATCAGTTAAGAGAGGGTATAAGTTGGAGGGCATACGGCCAGAGAGATCCCCTCGTAGAGTACCAGCATGAGGCGTTTGCCATGTTCACAAACCTCCTCAGGATGGTAGATGAAGAGATAATAGAAAGATTATTTAAGACCCACGCCATCGAAGAAGGATTCGAGATGGGCCTCTTTAAAAAAGAAAAAGAAGAGTTTATACACGAAGAATATTCTGCATTAGGCCCTGCCATCTCGCAGCCGGATACAGTAATCCCACCGAGCGCTCCTCCGTCGTTACCGCAAGGAACGTATAAACGCAAAGTCCCCAAAGTCGGACGGAATGACCCTTGTCCGTGCGGGAGCGGGAAGAAGTATAAGAAATGCTGCGGAAGGTGAGATTCGGTTATCGCTTTGGTTTAGCAATCATAGCTGCTATCCTTCTCGTTTTATCGTATCCTCGATTTAATATTGAGTTTCTTGCGTGGGTTGCGCTTGTTCCCCTTTTTTTCGCTCTCGAAAATAGGAATGTAAGACAAAGATTTATCATAGGGTATCTTTTTGGCCTTGTGTTTTTCTCAGGGATTTTATACTGGCTTGCTTATGTAACCGTCCCCGGCGCAATCATATTGGTATTATTGCTTTCATTCGCCCCCGCCATTTTTTGTATTCTTTATCGTCCATCGTCCATCGTCCATCGTTCATCCGTACTTGTTATCCCTTCCGCCTGGGTTCTAACCGAATACCTGCGCGCGCATCTTTTCACCGGTTTCCCATGGGCGCTTTTAGGGTATTCGCAGTATTTAAATCTACCGATTATACAGATTTCTGATATAACAGGCTCATACGGAATTTCTTTTATTATTGTTTTAGTCAATTTCTGCATTTATGCAATAATCAAAAAGTTCCCTAACAAAAAGGTATTTGCTCTTCTTGGCATATCTATATTAATTGCCACCGGTTTTTACGGATTTTATCGTTTGAATCAAAAGTATATGATTCCGCCAATAAAGGTAGCTGTTGTTCAGGGAAATATTCCTCAAAGTATGAAGTGGGATAGAACTTATGGAAAATTTATTTTAGATAAATACGAATTTATTACTTTGAAAGCGGCGGAAGGCAAACCCGATATTATAATTTGGCCTGAGACCTCTGTTCCGGGCCTCCTGGGAAGAGATGAACATATTTTCAACAGGGTTACGAACTTAGCAAGGTCTATAGATACAGATTTGTTAATAGGCACAATAAGAGAAATTGATTCAAAATTTTATAACAGCGCAACTCTTGTTTCGAAAAAAGGCAAGATTTTAGAAAGCTATGACAAGATGCACCTTGTTCCTTTCGGGGAATATGTGCCTTTAGAGAAATATATGCCCTGGTTTAGAAATACGATTGACAAACCTATTGGTGATTTTGAATCCGGCACTGAATTTAAATTATTAAAAATTAAGACAGAAAAAGCCTCAGTAATAGGCGGTTCTATTATAAAAGATTCGAGGTTTTATAGATTCGGTACATTGATATGTTTCGAGGATATATTTCCGAATCTTGCCAGAAGGTTTGTAAAAGAAGGCGCTCTCTTTCTGGTTAATATTACAAATGACGCCTGGTTTGGAAATTCAGGCGCACCATATCAACATGTTCAATCCTCTGTTTTTAGAGCCGTGGAAAATAGAGTCCCGGTAATCCGCTCAGCAAATACAGGCGTTTCCTGTTTTATAGATCAAAAAGGCAGGATTATTGATACAGTAAGAATAAACGGAGAAGAAATTTTTGTAGATGGATATACAGAGAAAGATATTTACCCCCTCCGCAAACCCACTATCTATACCAGATTCGGCGATATATTCTGTTATATTTGTTTAGCCATTTTTGTAATTTCTTTTGTGAAACGCCACTAAATCCACAAATTCCTATCTTTTATAGTTTGGCAGAGTGGATAATTAGCCATTTTAATCATTATGCGGATGAAAGCCTATGCGCCGCGCTTTGGTCAGCCTTGGAGGTCACAAATTGTGACCTCCAAGTTTTGAATTCCTCTTTTGTCAGTTCGAACATAAAATCCTCCGGAAAACGCTCAATATTTCTTTTTACAGCTTGATTCAATACCTTGGTTTTTACTTCATAAAGCCCAGCCAAGTCTCTATCCAGCATAACATTATGTCCCCTTATACGAAGGATCTTTTGTTCAATTCTTTCCTGTTGGATTGAATGTGTTAGCATAAATTTCTTTTTTTGTTTCATAGACCCCCTCCCAGTTAAACTAAATCCACAAATTCCTATCCAAACTTCTATAACCGATTGCCTCTGAGATATGGGATTCTTCTATTTTTTCTTTCCCATCCAAATCCGCAATGGTTCTTGCGACCTTCAGAATCCTATCATAGGCCCTGGCTGAAATTCCTATTTCCAGTATAGCTATTTTCAGGAGTTCCTCAGCATCCTTATCCAAAATACAGTACCTTTCAAGATGCTTACTTTCGAGATGCGCGTTAAATAGGACATCCTCTTTTTTATAACGTTCCATTTGCATAGAACGGGCCTTATTTACCCGCTCTCTTATTACATTTGATGGTTCTCCGCATCTTTTCCTGGATAAATCCTCGTAGTTTAGCCTGGGTACATCTAAGTGAATATCAATTCTGTCCAGTAATGGCCCTGATATTTTAGACAGGTATCTCTGTATCTGAGGAGGAGTACAGTGGCATTCCCTTTTTGGATCAGTGAAATATCCACAGGGACAGGGGTTCATAGCACAAGCAAGCATAAAGCGGGATGGAAAACGTAAGCTCCTTTCGACCCGCGATATTGTGATTTCACCGTCTTCCAAAGGCTGCCTTAAGACCTCCAGCACATTCCTTTTAAATTCCGGCAATTCGTCTAGGAATAAAATACCATTATGGGCAAGACTAATTTCCCCCGGTGTGGGTGATGAACCGCCGCCGACAAGGGCGGCATCGGAAATTGTATGATGGGGCGACCTGAAAGGGCGGGTTGCTATTAAACTCTTTTTGCTGGAGAGCAGGCCTGAGACGCTATGAATTTTTGTTGTTTCAAGGGATTCTTCCAATGTTAGTTCTGAAAGAATTGTAGGGACTCTTTTTGCAAGCATGCTTTTTCCGGAACCAGGAGGCCCGATTAAAAGAACATTGTGAGAGCCGCTTGCCGCTATTTCCAATCCTCTTTTGACATGTTCCTGTCCTTTTACGTCGTTGAAATCAATTTTGTATTCGATATTCATCTTGAATATATTCTCTACATTAACCTTTTTTGGTTTTGGATTTGTAATCCCGTTTAAAAAGTCCATTACCTCTTTTAGGTCTGAAAATGGATACACATTCATATCTTTGACTATTGCCGCTTCCTTTCCGTTTGCCTTCGGCAGCACAATCGCTTTATTTTTTCTTATACTCATTGTTATAGGTAACGCGCCTCTTATAGGTTTCAAATCACCATTCAGAGATAACTGCCCACATATGATAAAATCTTTTGTTTTATCTTCTCTGATATGCCCGCTTGCTATTAAGATACCAATAGCTATAGGCAGGTCAAAGCCCACCCCTTCTTTTCGCGTATCAGCAGGAGCCAAATTGACCGTAATTTTTTTATCGGGAAATTTAAAACCTGTATTTTTAATAGCAGCTTTAATCCTATTCCTGGATTCACGAATAGCCATATCAGGAAGTCCCACAACTGAAAACGAGGGCAGACCGCTTGCTATGTCAACCTCGACGTCTATTTCATAGGAATCAACTCCTGCGACACACGCAGAAAATACTTTAGCCAACATCTCGCACCTACCTTTCTTCAATCCATAGCGCACTTTTTATATGTTCTAATCTTTCAAGTTCACCGTTATCGTCTAGATTTATCGATATAACATCGATTCTTGCATCTCGGTCAAAAAGACGAAATTTTTTAAGGTAATACATCGCGTTTTTTATAATCGTTCTTTTTTTCTTATTTATGATTGCAAGCATGGGCGGACCGAAGTTTTTTGAAATCCTGGTTTTTACCTCGATAAAAACTATTGTCTTTTTATCCAGACAAACCAGGTCGATTTCTCCGAAAGGTGTCCTGAAATTCCATTCTACGATTTTGAATCGTAAATCTTCCAAAAACGCCTTTGCTATTTCTTCGCCTGTTTTGCCAGTGAAGATATTCCTTCGGTCCACCCTCGGCTTATGCGGCATATGCCTCTAACACAACGCTTTCTATTACCTTGATGATTTCGCGATTTAAGGGACGGATGGTTTGATACCATTTTCCGTCTTTTCCCTGTTCGCGTGGCAGGCCGACAAACAAACCGTTTTTGCCGTTCACTACTCTCAAGCCCTTTATTATTAAGGCATCGAATAGCGAAATGTCGCAAAATGCTTTTAATGGCCCCTCGCCATCAAGCCGATTTAGCCTTACTACCTCGATTTGGTTATTCATGACTTCACCTCCTCCCCTTCATACTAATACGTAAAAAATGCTGTTTTTGATAAGATTTTTTTAAAAAAGTTTAAAAAAAGGGAGAGAAGAAGGGAGAATAAGGGGTAAGAAAGGAAAAGAAGGAATTAGCGTTTCATTCGGGAATCTAATGATTCTAAGATGTGCGCTGCCTCTTTTCGGCCGCCACGCTTCCAGGCATCGTAAATCATAATCAGCATTTTTGTGTTTTTGCTGTCAATAATCCATTTTGCGCCCAGAAGTATTGCGCCAACAAGAAACTGTAGGAAGTAACGTTGTACTAAAAAGGATAAAAGGAACATTATAATACAACCGACTAGCCAGAGATTTAACTTAATTCTCGCGTTCATAAAAAACTCCTTTATTGATTTGATAGTTCGACTTCGCTCACCATCAACCCTGAGCCAAGTCGAAGGGTTGAATCTACTTTCGTTCAACACCTCATACGCTTCTGCGATTCTATATATGCAGTAAGGGCAATCGGCGATATGATTTTCTATTTTTTCTCGATCGGATTCAGCAAGAGCCGCCGTTAAATAATCATTAAGGATATGTTCGTCTGGACATTTATTCATTTCTCCCCCCATATATTAATACGTAAAAATCATACATTTTGATACAATCTTTTTTTAATTTTTGCTTTAGCGTTTCTTAAAAGCGCAGAAACATTCCCAAGAGGGACTTTTAGAATTCTAGAGATTTCCCGATATTTTTTATTATGGAAAATATTAAGCTTTATAGCTGTCCTTTCCCTGGGGTTTAATTCAGAGAATGCGTTTTCTATTAATTTTTGCATATGTTTTTTCTCAATTCTTTTTCTTGCAGAATGGAAATCGGATTTAATGAAATTTGTAAGGGCGGTATTTTTATTATTAATTACAACATCCTCAAATATAGACACGGTGTTATTCAAGACATCTTTTCGGGAGCGCCTGTAAAAGTCGGTTGCAAAATTCGCCGCCACCATACAAAGCCAATAATTTATATTGGATGAATTTTTTACTTTATCAAGGCTCCCTTCCTGCCACAATTTCATAAAGAATCCCTGCCTTAAATCTTCTATATCCTCTTTATTGAATCGAAAGTTGTGATTTTCGAGCCTTTTTCTTATTGCCCTGTAAGCAAGCGATGAGAATCGGGATATAAATTCAGCCCACGCGAAAGGGTTCTTCTCGGTACATTTGTGAATAAGCGCTTTTATATCCAATTTTTTGTAATTTTTATTAATTGACATAGCGCAGAACAACTTCCTTCTGAGTTAAAATCTTTATATTTTTTGAAAGTACAAAAGCAATATGTTTTTTAAAATCATCTATATGCATGAAGAATCTATACGGTTTATTTCTGTGAGCGCTTTTAGTATTTTTTTTTCCGACAAGATGAAAGACCTCAATAAGCCATAAATTATTTTTTATCGCTTTATCAATTTGATGCGACAGATAAGATATAGAGTGTTTTTTCATTATACAGAATCCTTGTATTCTAAAAGGAGATTCTAACACCAACTTATTAAAAACAGGGAAGTTTTTACTAATCCTGGATGAAGAATAGTTCTTTTTTACGGCATTGTCTATTTCTTTATTTGGAATCATATTTAAATAAGGGTATACAAAAGAGGATATTTCAGTATTTAGATCATTCTCAAGAATTAGTTTTGATTGTGTTATTTCATCTATAGAGAGTTTACGGGTATGATAAAGTGAATGGGAAGCAATCTCATGGCCGTTCTTTTTTAAATTTTTTAAATCTCGCCATTTCAAGACAGGCCGTTTTTCACATGCTTTACCTATTAAATTAACAGGAACGCTAAAGGTTGATTTTATTCCGAGAGAATCTAGATGGGGGATAGCGTATTTATATGTATCGAGATAGCCATCATCGAAAGAGAGAGTCAAAACCCCTTTTTGCATATGAGGTATTGTATACGCCCACTATGGATAATTCAAGCAAAAAAATCAAGCAAAAAATCCAAAAATCCAAAAAATCCAAAAAATCCTTGCAAAAGTTAGATTTTGTAGTATAATATGTATGCTGGCGAAAAAGTAGGGAATTGTGGACAAGAGGAGATTGGCGATAATTTTGGCCTTTCTTTTTCTGGCCCAAAGTTTAGGTGTTACACAAGATTTGCTTCCAGGGACCATTTCTATAGAGCCTACCTCAAAAGTTAGTTTAAACAAACCCGAGATTTCCTTTCTAAAGAAATACGATATTTATGTCTTGTGTTTAGGGCTATTTATTTATAAACTTGATGTTGTTGAAAAATGCTCCAAGAACGAGATTAAACAAAGAATAATGAATCAGCATGAAAGCGCATTTTTCGATTTAGACGGAATAGATTTTGATCTGGAAAATATCGACTATTTCAGGAAAAAGGGTTTTACAAGATATTATCCGTTTAATGTGCATAGGAAACCCTATATCATCAGAATTTTCAGAACCGACGAGAAATACTTCCAGCCGGATGTAGAAATTCTTTATGAAGGAAGCATAAAGACCCCGCCTGTAACTTTCCAGATATTAAAAGGCGTAAATGCCATTCTAGAGCACTGCCAGATAAAACCTCAAAAAATGCCCTCCACCCTCCAATCGGACATCTCCCCGTAACCAAAAGCCGATTAGGTCCGCTTCTTGAGCTGAATAGAGAACTGCCCCCTATAAGGAAAATTCATCTAAAAGTTTATTTCGCATTCCCAATGTCCTATACTTATGACTACTCCATGGCCACTCCAATGGATTTTCTGATAATTTTGCTCTGACAGGGTTCGATTCTATATATTGTAGACACTTTAAAAAATATTCATCTTTTTCTATTATGTAATTTTTATATCTTCCTTGCCACAAATGACCCACCTTATCATAATTTGAGTTAAACCACACAGTATAGGTCAATTTAGATCCCTGCATAATCTTTATAAGATCATATTTATGTTTAGGAAATATAACTAAATGTATATGATTGGGCATTAAACACCAACAGTAGCATTTAAATCGGAATTTATTTTTATAGTGAAGGAGGATATCTAAATATTTTCTATAATCTTTATTTTTTAAAAAGATTTTTTGCTTATGATTACCTCTCGACGCTACGTGATAACAGGCATTTTCTATTAACAATCTTTTTGGCTTTGGCATAGCACACCTCCATTTTTAATATTTACTATCTTAATTGAAAGCCATAACATTATTTTAGCCCTCTTCATACTAATACGTAAAAAACAGTGATTTTAATGCATTTTTTTTAAAAAAAGTTACATTCCGAATATAGCATAAGAAACGGACCTAATCAGGGTGGGAAGCGTTTTATATTTGGCTCAAGAAACGGACCTAATCAGTTCTCTAATCAGTTCTGGAAGCGGACCTGACGATGAGAGGATAGTGGTCGATGATTATTTGACTATCGAGCGCGATCCCGACGATCCCAACTCCTACCTTGTGCGTCTCAAGGCAGAGCGAATCGACTATGACGCTGACCGCGACATATACTTCCTCCGCGCCCGAGAAATCGATACCAGAGCGTAAAGGGAAAAGCCGAAGAATCTCAAAGAACGTCAGGTATATGCCCTGGGTCGCTCTTTCGCCGATTTTTGTGGCTCGCTGCAATTGGCCTGCTTAGCTAAACGCAGTCAGGCCTGCCGGCAGGCATATATGTATAACATTTATCGTCCTGTACTTCGTGCAGGACTTCATTCAATTGCAACGCTCGCGCACAAAAATTAACGGCTCAAGAGCTTACCCAGGGCATATACCTGACACGCTATAACCGTTAAATTTCAGCACCCTTTTTTATAATGTAATAAGCAACCTCGCACCGAAATAGGATGTGTGCATATAAGGAAGAGCCCCCTCCTTGACAATTGAACACAAATAGTGTATATTTTGCATTGGGAGTGCAAAAATGTCTCAACAAACGCAACACTAATATTACAAAAGAGTTATGACAATACACAAAAACAAATATATTCACAGAGACATAGAGGGCATACTGGAACGCTCTCTCGGGCATTTTCCCGCCATAGCCTTGACAGGGCCGCGTCAATCCGGAAAATCCACCCTGGTTAAGAATATTTTTGGAAAAAGTCATACTTTTGTATCCTTTGATGATCCCATTGCAAGAGAAAGGGCAATTTCCGACCCAAGGTTATTTATCGAAGACGCAGGGGAGAAGGTAATTTTTGACGAAATTCAATATGTTCCTCAAATTCTTTCCTATATCAAAATGCTCATCGACAAAGATCGCGATAAATACGGAAGGTTTATTATAACCGGATCGCAGCAGTTTCATCTTATCAAAAATTTGGGTGATACCCTGGCAGGCAGAATCGCCCTTTTTGATTTGTTGCCATTTAGTATAGAGGAGAAAAAACGGGTTTCCTTTTTGAAGAATAAAGTATCTGATACGAAAAATAGTTTTGAACATTCGTGCCTTTACGGTTCATTTCCTGAAATAACTCTTCATCCGGATATGGATTCTAATGTGTGGTATGGCAGTTATCTTCAAACATATCTGGAAAGAGATATTCGCACGACATATAATGTCGGTATGTTAAGAGAATTTCAACAATTCATGCGCCTTCTGGCAGGGCGCTCTTCTCAGGTATTAAAGTTGAGCACCTTCGCCAATGATTTAGGTATAAGCGTCAATACAATTAAAAAATGGATTTCGATATTGGAAGCAAGCCGCATCATTTATATTTTGCCGCCTTATTATCAGAATTTGGGAAAAAGAGTTACAAAGAGCCCGAAGATATATTTTTTGGATATCGGGTTGGTTTGTTATTTAACGGGGGTAAAAACCGGGGAGCACTTGTTTAACTGCCCTTTGGCCGGGGCATTGTTTGAAAACTTTGTTGTTCAGGAAACAGTTAAGTATTTTTTTAATAATGGTGTGAGACCGAATATTTTTTATTTGAGGACTCATAATAATCTGGAGATAGACTTAATTATAGAAAAGAATCTCGAACTTTATCCGTTCGAGATTAAATTAACTAAAACCCCGAATTTGAGTATGGCCGGCCCTATAGAGAAGTTTAAAAAAATATTCTCAAAATTAAAAATTGGCAACGGTAAAATCATTTCTTTAAGCGAAGATGAAATGCCTCTGACCCAAAGCGTATCCTCAGTAAATGTGAATTCGCACCTAAGAGGTTTAAAGTCCTTCCTTTGAAATACGTATTCTTGCCCATTTATTTTTTAAGGTGTATAATATATTATTGGAAGACGGTGCCAAAAGTAAATACATTATAATTTATAGTGGAAAAATTTTTAATATTTATAAGCGTCCTTTCATACTTAACATCACTCTCATATGCTGAGCCTGCACCTGCCGCTTCTTTCACAGGAAAGCCATCTTCCCTTTTGCATCACGGATGGCCTGCCCAGATAAGACCAGGCATAAGAATAGGAAATGCAAGAACCCTCTTTTTCATAGACAATTTCGTGCCTCTTTTTGGAACAGAAGATTCCATCTTATTCTTGAATCCCAAGATTGTGTTAGGTAGTAACGATACTAATGAAGAGAATGTAGGCGGGGGGTATCGCCATCTCTTATTTGACGAAAATCTTATTTTGGGCGGTAATTTCTATTACGATTCGCTCTACAGCAAGAACAACTTCCGCCACCATCAACTGGGCTTTGGCGCGGAGGTCCTTATGAAATGGTTCGATTTTAGGACAAATTTCTATTTTCCTATCTCAGGTAAAAAATTCTTAGGTGATAATACCTCCTATAGCTTCGGTCAAAGGAGTCTTATTGCCCGTACCAGTTCCCGTTATGAAGAACCATTAAGGGGTTTTGATTATGAAGGAGGGGTGCTCATTCCCTATCTGTCCGATACCATAGAAACAAGAATTTATATGGGTGGCTACCATTATAACTCAAAGCTGGGAGACAATATAAACGGAATAAAGGTAAGAGTAGAGGTAAAACCCGCTCCTGCCCTTACCATAGACGTAGAGATAAAACACGATAATCTCTTCCATACAGACGCCTACGTGGGAGGTTATATAAGCATCCCTTTTAATATAGGTAATATATTCCAGGGGAAGAACCCATTTGAAGGATGGCAGGAATCTGTAGGACTTTTTAAAGGTTCAAGGAAATTAAGAAAACGGATGACCGATATAGTCATAAGGGATATTGACGTTGTATCTCTGGAAGCTACCAGCACCCAAGAATCAAAAGTAGCCAACATGATTTATGCAGATAACTCAAATGACAACGACTCAAACGAAAACGGCTCATTAAATCATCCTTATAATACCTTACAGGAAGGGGTAGATAACCTCACTGAAGGCACGTGGTTATATCTCTTTAAAGGAGACGGAACCGCAATTGGATACACAGGCAATTACACCCTACCCGATAACACCACCCTGTGGGGAGAAGGCTATGAGGCATACCCGGGTCTGGGAGGAGGCGGCTATCCCTTAATAGATGGAACTGGTTTTGGAGGCGATGTGATTACTTTAGGAAATTACAATACTGTCATGGGATTTGAGATCCAGAATGCTGCACGTGACGGTATTAGAGGAGGAACTGTCACCGGGAGTGTAATTTTGAATAATGTAGTACATGATAATGATGGTCGTGGGATTACCCTTATTCCAAATGGCGCAGGAAATTACACAGCCGCAATAAGGAGTAACACCATCTATAGTAATGGTGGTGGCGGTGTTGGAGACGCCTATGGAATAATGGTAATTGCCTACGATGATACTGTATTTACTGTAACTATCGAAGGAAATAACAGCTATTCCCATACCGAAGGTGCAAATAACGCAGGTATATATGTAGGTGCCAGACGCGGTCAAATGAACATAACATTAAAAAACAATAATTTCAGTAATAACGGTGGTACGGGTTTGGTATTCGGAGGGTGGAGTGGAAATGCGTCACAGATCAGCCGTATAGATGCAACCGTTAAGAACAATACTATCTCCGGGAACGACATAGACGGAATTAACAGTTATTTTTTCCAAGGTTATATTACTCAAAATTTCAAGATATCGGATAATGTAATTAGTAATAATGACGATGATGGTATTGAAGTAGATATAGGTAACGGCGGGTCTGATAAAATAGCGAATATCGATTTAGGTGGAGGAACCCTTGGTTCTCGAGGTTATAATTCTATATACAGCAATGGCGACAATGACATAGAAAATGACACTGACGGCGAAATCAAGGCCGAAAATAACTGGTGGGGAAGTAATGATGATCCACCGGGTAATTTCGGCGGGGCCGAAGATACGGATTACAGACCCTGGCTTGCCTCAGACCCCAATTTGTGATCTTGTGCCCTTTGCGATTTCCTATTTTATCGCTTTTGCCTCTTTATGGCGGACTATGGAGATTAACATTGCGGTGATACTTTTATTAAAGTTTCCCCCTATGGCGCAAAATGACATTTATGTCATTTTGCTGTTACCCCTTTCAAAAAGAGACAAAACGACATTTTCCTATTTAGGAAAGTATTCAGCCATCCCTTGTAGCGGATAGTGTAAAATATTATGGGCACTTTTAAGTGTCATTCTGAGGCCTGAAAGGCCGAAGAATCTAAATTCTGGATATTATGGACAACTCTTCAAGTTGACCACAATATCCAGAATTCTACTACTACTAATTTGAAAAGTTCTTTGAAATGTAAATAAAAATGGCATACCATTAATGGTTGTTGTTAAAGCAAACAGTAACCATTAAAGGGTCAAAAGACCCAAGGAGGTATGCCATGAGAAGCGTTAACTTCTCAGAAGACAGTTTACCAATTCAGTACCAATATTTAAAGAGGAATTTACGAGAATTGGGAATGCTGGCCAATTTCGATGATTTCGAGAAGAAGGCGCATAGAGCTATAAAGAATCTTATACAAGATGGCATATGCGAAGAATTTAAAGTCCAGATAGGCGCAGATAGATATAAGCGTGAAGATTCAAGAATAGATACCCGCAAGGGATGGTATACCAGGTTCTTCACAACTACATTCGGAACAAGCGAGATTATCATCCCAAGGGCAAGGAAAATAAAGAATATAAGATATTCGCTCTTTGATAAATACCAAAGAAGGCAAAAGAAGTTTGATAAGATGGTCGTATTATCAATGATTCTAGGTCTATCAACACGCAAACAGAGAAAATTCTTTAAATCGTTTATAGGAGATGCTGTAAGTCATGCTACAGCCTCTCGTCTTTTAAGGAATCTTGAAGAGGATCTAAAAGAATTCAGGACAAGAAAAATAGACGATAAATACAAATATCTCTTAGTAGGCGGCCTCTGGATTCATATAAAAGAAAAATCTATACGAAAAAGGCCTATTATCTTTGTCCTTGGCATAACCTTAGACAACAAAGAAGAGATATTAGCTTTCAAACTAGCTAAAGGCGAATCAGAGGCTGAGATAACACCTATCTTAAATGACTTATATAGGCACGGATTAGAAGGAAAGTATCTTAAGGTAATGGCCTCAGATGATGCGGGTGGAATAAAAGCAGCTATGGACATGGTATATCCATATGCGAAATGGCAGCTTTGTTCTACGCATAAACTAAGGAATGTATCAAAGAATATAAAGCATAAAAAGATCAATCGTAAGAAAATGATGAGAGAGGCTTCAAAGATATACAAGGCTAAGACAAAGAACGCGGCTATAAAGCGATTTAACAGCTTCTGCAAGAGGTGGGAGACAAAAGAACCCAAAGCAATAAGATGTTTTAAAAGAAAATTCCATGATACATTGACATATTATGATTTTATGGAAGATAAAAACTTTATAAGCACTACAAATCACTTAGAGCGCGATCTTGAAGAAGTAAGAAGACGTATAAAAATACAAGGGTATTTCAAAAACGAAAAAAGTCTAAATCTCTGGATATTTGGTATAATAAGTCAGGCCGGAGAGGAGCAGCAGCCAAAGAGTATGCCTAATTATAGATTTACAGTAGTCAAAGAACCAAAAGATGAAAGTGCCCAATTATCTTGACATTACTGAAAATCAATTCTATTTGACTTACCACAATTCATTATATATAATTGTATCATTATAACCAGACAGATATGGATAAAGAAAATACTTTAATCAAACAGAGAATGGATAAATTAGAAGCCCTGAAAAAGGCTGGGATTTACCCTTACGGCGGCAGGTTTGCTACGACTTCCTCTATAGGCGAAGCAAAGGATAAATTCCAGGATGGTAAAGAGGTAATCCTGGCAGGCCGTATTATGGCTGTAAGGGAACACGGCAAGACTATCTTTTACGACCTCAAGGATTCGAAAGGACGAATCCAGCTTTATGCCGGAAAAGATGTTCTCGGCGATGAAAGATTTGAATTTTTAAAGAAACTGGATATCGGTGATTTCATAGGAGCCAAGGGAGAACTTTTTAAAACAAGGACAGGCGAAATTACGGTAAAATTAAAAGACCTAAATTTACTTGCCAAGTCCCTGAGGCCCCTTCCTGAAAAATGGCATGGCTTGAAAGATGTTGAGATAAGATACAGGCAGCGCTATCTGGATCTGGTTGTTAATGAAGGCGTAAGGAGTGTTTTCAGGACACGCGCGAAAGTTATTTCCAAAATAAGGCAGATTCTCGATGAGAAAGGCTTCTTAGAGGTTGAGACACCCATGATGCATGCAATTCCGGGCGGGGCAACAGGCAAACCCTTTAAGACACATCACGATGTGCTTCATGCTGACCTGTATTTAAGGATTGCCCCTGAATTACATTTAAAAAAATTATTAGTGGGAGGATTTGAAAAAGTTTATGAGATAAACCGTTCTTTCAGGAACGAAGGTATATCTATAAGGCACAATCCCGAATTCACAATGTTGGAAGCGTATCAGGCCTATTCTGATTGCCTGGGCATGATGGAGTTGACCGAAGAGTTAATCAGAAGCGCTGCAATTGAAGCGCGGGGTACCGAAAAGATTACCTATCAGGGAAAAGAAATTGATTTGACAAAATGGGAAAAAGTTTCATTTGCCCATCTTATGAAGGAAAATTTCGCAATTGCGCCGGAGGATAATACCAAAATCTGGATAAAGAAATTAAAAGCAAAAGGAATTAAAATCGAAGGTAAACAGTTAGGCAGGACCCAGATTATAAATATAGTAGGCGAACTTATCGAGCCAAAGGCGCACAACCATCCTGTATTTGTAGTTGATATGTTTAAGGAATTGTGCCCGTTGGCAAAGACAAAATCAGATAACCCCGAATTGACCGATAGATTCGAACTTTATATCGGCGGCCTGGAAGTAGCCAATGCATATTCTGAATTAAACGATCCCATAGAGCAGAGAGAGCGTTTTAAAGAGCAGGGTGATAAATTTGATGAGGATTTTGTGCGCGCCCTTGAGTATGGTATGCCTCCTGCCGGCGGGCTTGGGATAGGAATAGACAGGCTCATTATGATACTTACGGATAGTGCGAATATTCGTGATGTGATATTATTCCCGCAACTTAAACCGGAAAAATGACGGATGACGACAATGAATTGGACTTTATTTGTTAGCATACGATACTTACTCGCAAAAAGACGGGAGAAGCTTATCTCAATTGTAAGCTTTATTTCTATTTTAGGAGTTGCGGTGGGCGTTGCGGCACTCATAGTTGTAATAGCCATAATGACAGGTTTCGATAATGAAATAAAAGAAAAGATTATAGGAACCTATTCCCATATAATAGTTACGCAAAAGAGAGGGATTTCCGAGGTAGATTCTACAATATCCCGGATAAAGAAAAATAAAAATATCATTGCGGCATCCGGGTTTATAGAAAAACAGGCGCTTCTGCGATTCAAGGATAAAATAGTAGGTGTAATATTAAGGGGGCTGGATCCGGAAAATGAACCGTATGTAAGCAATGTGAAACAATTTGCGAAAAGGGGTATCCTTGATTTAGGGCCGGAGAATACAATTATCGGTTCCGAGCTTTCGAAGGATTTAAACATCTCGGTAGGCGATAAGGTATCTTTGATATCTCCTCATAACGGAAAGGCGTTCGATTTTACAGTCTCTGATACGTTTAGTTCGGGAAGATATGATTACGACGCAAATTTGATATGTATAAATCTGGATAAAGCAAAGGTACTTTTTGACATGGAGGATAAAATAACAGGTATTGGTTTAAAAGTATCCGATGAATACAACGTAACCAAAATTAAACGGGAACTGCAAGGGGTGTTTCGATATCCGTATGTTGTAAGGACATGGATGGATTTAGACAGGAATTTAATGACGGCCCTTAGTATGGAAAGAAAGATAATGTTTATAATTCTGGGGTTAATAGTAATAGTTGCCTGTTTTAATATAGGGAGTTCCCTTATTATGATGGTTATGGAAAAGACAAAAGATATCGGCATCCTCCGTTCAATCGGCGCAACATCATTCGGCATCGGTATAATATTTCTAATGGAAGGCCTTTTTATCGGATTGATTGGAGCAGCGTTAGGGGCGGTTTCCGGGATTATAATAGCGAAAAATATAAACGTAATAGCCGGTTCAATAGAAAAATTAACCGGTTTTGAATTTTTCCCCAGCGACATATATTATTTATCTTCTATTCCCTGCAAAATAAACGTGACCGATGTCTCGATGATACTGGGGTTTGCTGTTATTTTAGCGCTCGTCTCAGGTCTTTATCCGGCCCTGCAGGCGGCAAAATTGGATCCGGTTGAGGCGATAAGGTATGAGTAACATAATCGAAGCAAAGAATCTATCAAAGGTTTTTTATCAGGGTAAAAACGTTGTAGAAGCAGTGAGGAGAGTTGATTTAAATATCGAAAAAGAGACCCGTATTGCTATAATAGGGCCTTCCGGCGCAGGGAAGTCAACATTGTTACATATGCTCGGCGGACTGGATACACCCACAAGCGGTTCGGTTATATTTAATGAAAGAGATTTGTATAAATTAAATGATAGAGAAAGGGCCAGATTAAGGAATAAAAAAATAGGTTTTGTATTCCAGTTTTATCATCTTTTGCCGGAATTTACGGTTTTAGAAAATGTGATAATGCCAGCGTTGATTGGTAGCAGGGGTCAGGGATCGAGGGCCAAGGTGCGAAAACGGGCTGAATTGCTTCTGGGGCGGATGGACCTTAGTCACCGGTTAAATCACAAACCGAGGGAACTCTCAGGGGGCGAGGCGCAAAGGGTAGCAATAGCAAGGGCCCTCATAAATGAACCAGACATACTTCTTTGCGATGAGCCGACAGGAAATCTCGATTCCAACATGGGCGAGCAAATCTATGGTATGATATACCAAATAAGTAAAGAGAATAATATGAGTTTAGTAGTAGTTACACACCGGGAACACAATCTTTTCGAATTTGATAAAACCTATTATATTAAGGACGGGAAAATGTCCGAAAGGGAACGCGCGTGGGTTTAAAAATTTACATGAACGGGAAGTTTGTTGATAAGAATAAAGCAAAGATTTCTATTTTTGACCACGGAGTTTTATACGGAGACGGAGTATTTGAAGGTATAAGAAGTTATGATAGGCTTGTATTCAGATTGAAAGAGCATATTGATAGACTCTATAACTCTGCTCGCGGCATTCGTCTTAAAGTAGCAATAAGTAAAAGAGGAATGATTCAGGCGGTTATAAAGACATTAAAAAAGAATAAACTTAAAGATGCATACATTCGTTTGGTGGTAACAAGGGGGCCGGGCGATTTAGGCCTTGACCCCAGAAAGTGCAAATCCGGCAGTGTAATTTTTATAATTGCAGACAAAATAGCTCTATACCCTAAAAAATTTTATGAGAAAGGGCTAAAAATTATAACTGCAAAAACAAGAAGGAATTTACCTCAGGCACTCGATCCGCGCATAAAATCATTAAATTATCTTAATAATATTCTCGCAAAGATAGACGCTATTGACGCAGGTGTTGAAGAGGCAATTATGCTTACCCATGACGGATTTGTTACCGAGTGCACAGGCGATAACATATTTATAGTTGAGGGTAAAACCCTTATTGCGCCGCCTGTAGAAATAGGCACACTTGACGGCATTACCAGGGATGCAGTTATAAAGATTGCAAGAAAGAAAGATTTAAGTTTTAAAGGAAGGATGCTCACCTTAAAAGACCTTTATAAAGCAGATGAGTGTTTCTTGACAGGCACTGCAGCCGAAATAGTTCCTGTTGCGAAAATCGATAAAAAATTAATAGGTTCAGGAAAACCCGGCTCTGTAACGAAGTTGCTATTGGAGGAATTCAGAAAGCTTGCCAAGGTAGACGGAATTAGGTATTAGGAGGGGAATGCACGCATGCTATGCGACATTTGTCATAAAAGGAAAGCGACAGTTCATTTAACCGAGATCATAAACGATAAGGTTACGAAATTACACCTTTGTGAAGAATGCGCAAGTAAAAAATCAGAAGAGATGGAAGAGCATTTCGGACTTTCAGATCTTCTGGCGGGATTAGCCGACCTTGGAGCTGTTCAAGAACCCGCAATTAAGGAAGGGATAAAGTGCAGTTTTTGCGGATTTACATTAGCGGATTTTCAGCGGACGGGAAGACTTGGTTGCCCTAAATGTTACGAAACTTTCAAGGATCAGCTTGCTCCTCTTTTAAGGAGGATACACGGACAGGACAGACACATGGGGAAACTTCCTATTAAAGCTGTAAGCGGAAAACTTAGTAAAGAGGCCAGAGAACTGCATGCATTAAAGGTTGGACTCCAGAAGGCAATATCGATTGAGGCGTTTGAGGAAGCAGCCAGCTTAAGAGATAAAATTAAAGAGATCGAGGAGAAACTCAAAAAGAAGCGAAAGAAATAATAGAATGATTACAGAGATTAAAAAGAGATTACAGAGATTAATCACTGTAATCTTTCTGAAATCTCTGGAATCAATTTAATAAATGAAAATAGACGACCTATTGCACAAAAAGAGCGAATGGCTTAAAGGGACCGGCCCAAAATCCAATATTGTGATTTCGAGCAGGGTAAGACTTGCCAGGAATTTCGAAGGATTTCCTTTTTTAAGCAGGGCCAAACCAAGCGTCAAGGATGAGATTCTTGAGGCAGCGCATGCGCTCATTGGAAAAAGCAAATTCTTAAAAGGCGCCACTTATTTCGCAATGAAGGATTTGTCCGAATTGGATAGAGAGTTTCTGGTAGAGAGGCATTTGATGAGCCCTGAACATATGGTAAAACCCGAGTCCAAAGCCCTCATTGTAGACGAAAAAGAAATAGTAAGTATAATGGTCAATGAAGAGGATCACCTGAGAATACAGGTTCTCCGGTCCGGTTTTGATCTCATGGAGGTCTGGAGGGTGATAGACGAGATTGATAGCGACCTTTCCCGAAATTGCAGTTTTGCATTTTCGACAAGATGGGGATATTTAACAGCCTGTCCGACAAATACCGGTACAGGGTTAAGGGGATCTGTGATGCTTCATCTTCCGGCTTTGGTAATAACGAAGCAAATCGGCAAGGTGTATCAGGCAATATCAAAATTGGGGCTTACTATAAGAGGCCTTTACGGCGAAGGAACCGAGGCCACCGGAGATTTCTTACAGGTTTCAAACCAGGTTACACTTGGACACTCGGAAACAGAACTTCTGGATAATATAGAAAGGATTATAAATAAGATTATAGCCAGGGAAAATTCAACAAGAAATATGCTCATGACGAAAAATAAGGAAGAGGTCTCCGATAAGGTCTGGCGCGCATACGGAACGTTAAAGAGCGCCAGGATTATAACGAGCAAAGAAACCATTGCGCTTTTATCTATTATAAGATTAGGCGTAGATGCGGAAATACTTAAGAACGTGGATATGCAGGGTATGAATGAATTATTTATTTTAACCCAGCCCGCGCATCTTCAGAAACTCGAAGGAAGATCTCTTTCCGCGCATGAAAGAGATTGTAAGCGTGCAGAGTTGATACGGGAGAAACTTAAATGAGGACATGACTTACGTCGACCTTGGTGGTCGACGTAAGTCATGAGTCCGAATTTACCCTTGACAATTTTTAGAAAAATTGTCAAGGGCCCAAGTCTCATTGAAGGAGGCACACAGAATGGCGATGTTCAGTCGTTTTACAGAGAGAGCGCGAAAAGTTATTCTTTTGGCAAAAGAAGAGGCCAAAAGATTTAATCACGATTATATAGGGACGGAGCATATATTGCTTGGCCTGGTAAGAGAGGGAGAAGGTGTGGCCGCAGCCGTCTTAGCGAGCATGGGATTGAGTCCGGATAAGATACGGCTTGAGGTTGAAAAATTTGTTCAGCCCGGCCCCAGCACCATTATCTCAGGAGATATTCCTTTTACACCAAAGGCTAAAAAAGTTATAGAATTGGCAATGGATGAGGCTAGAAACCTCGGCCACAATTATATAGGGACCGAACATCTTCTTTTGGGCCTTATAAGAGAAGGAGAAGGTGTTGCCTCTCAGGTCCTGATAAGCTTGAGCCTCGACTTAGACAAAGTGAGGATGGAGATAATGGGCCTTTTAGGTTCTTCTATTCCGGGATACGCCCCTCAAGAAAAAATGAAAAAAGGCAAAACCCCGGCCCTTGATTCATTCGGAAGAGATTTAACAAAACTGGCAATGGAAAATAAGCTGGATCCGGTTATAGGAAGGGCAAATGAGATGGAGCGCGTAATACAGATTCTTTCAAGACGCACAAAAAACAATCCTGTTCTCCTGGGCGAAGCCGGTGTCGGAAAGACTGCCATTGTAGAAGGCCTGGCCCAGAAAATAATTTCAGGCGACATACCGGAGATTTTAAAAGATAAAAGGATTGTAGTTCTTGATCTCGCCCTTATGGTAGCCGGCACCAAATATAGAGGCCAGTTTGAAGAAAGAATCAAGGCAGTGATGGAAGAGATAAAGCGCTCTCTGAATGTGATTATTCTTATCGATGAATTGCATACTCTTATCGGCGCCGGTGGCGCAGAAGGCGCTATAGATGCCTCTAATATTCTAAAGCCGGCTTTGTCCCGGGGCGAGATTCAGTGTATAGGCGCTACTACACTTGACGAATACAGAAAACATATTGAAAAAGACGCTGCGCTGGAACGTAGGTTTCAGACGATTATGGTTGAGCCCCCCTCCGTAAAAGAAACTATCGAGATTCTTAAGGGTTTGAGGGACAGGTATGAGGCTCATCACAAAGTCAGGTTCTTGGACTCTGCGCTGGAGGCAGCAGCAAAATTATCGAATAGGTATATCTCCGGTAGGTTCCTGCCTGATAAGGCGATAGATTTAATTGACGAAGCCGGTTCGCGCGCAAGATTATCCACAATGACAGCGCCCCCTGATTTGAAGAATATAGAATCGCAAATCCAGGATGTAAAAAAGGAAAAGGAACAAGCCGTAAAGGAGCAGGATTTTGAAAAGGCTGCCAGGATTAGAGACGAAGAAAGAAAACTTAGAGATAAATTAAATCAGATGACAAAAAACTGGAAAGAATCTCGAAGCAAAAAGACATTGAGCGTAACCGAAGAAGACATAGCCACTATCGTATCCAAGTGGACAGGTATCCCTGTTCTAAAATTGGAAGAAAAAGAATCGGAGAAATTTATTAAAATGGAAGAGGAAATGGATAAGCGTGTAATAGGCCAAAAGGAAGCAATTAAAGCGATTACAAGCGCTGTTAGACGCTCGAGAGCCGGCATAAAAGACCCCAGGAGGCCAATAGGTTCTTTCATATTTATGGGGCCGACCGGGGTAGGAAAAACCTTGCTTGGCAGGAAACTCGCAGAATTTATGTTCGGCGACGAAGATGCTGTGATACAATTGGATATGTCGGAATATATGGAAAAATTTAATGTTTCCCGTCTTGTCGGCGCACCGCCGGGATATGTAGGTTATGAAGAAGGAGGCCAGTTAACGGAAAAGGTCAGACGAAAGCCCTATTCGGTTGTTCTCTTAGATGAAATCGAAAAGGCCCACCCTGACGTATTTAATATACTCCTGCAGGTTTTGGAAGAAGGCCGCCTTACGGATGCTTTCGGAAGAAAGGTAGATTTCAGAAATGCCATTCTTATTATGACATCTAATATAGGCGCGGATATGCTGAAGAAAAAAGGCTCCATAGGTTTTAAGACCCATGAAAAAGAAGAAGAATCCTACAGAGATATGAAGGAAAGGCTGCTGGAGGAGGTAAAAAAGGTTTTTAAACCGGAATTTCTAAACAGGGTGGATGATATAATTGTTTTCAGGAGCCTGACGAAAGAAGATCTACACCGGATCGTTGAATTAGAAATTAGCGAGGTTAAGGCAAGGCTAAAAGAGCAGAACGTAGATATCGAACTTGCAAAAGGCGCAAAGGATTTTCTTATCGAAAAAGGTTTTGATAAAATCTTTGGCGCAAGGCCCCTTAAAAGGACTATTCAGAGATTCTTAGAGGACCCTCTTGCCCAGGAGATAATAGGGGGGAAAATCAAAAGCGGCTCAAGCGTTAAAGTTGAAGCAAAGGTTGATTATTTGGAGTTTAAGATAGCAGAACTTAAAAAGGTAAAAAAATAATGAGGCGGTCTAGATTCAGAAAGAATGTAACCAGGCGCGCATTTTGTCTATTATGCATTTTTTCAGTATTTGTCGCGTACAATGTGCACTCCGGCGGCGTATTCAAAGGTTTTATAGAGCCGGGATTGAATATGCTTTTGCCGGATTCTTTTTTGGTCGCCGTTAGAAAAGATCAAGATAAAATCATTATCAATACCGGATTAAGGCATGTAGATTTTAAGGGTATAGATATTGTGGGAGAGGTAATTCTTACGATAGGGCCTAAACTCAATGTGACTGAATTCGATATTGTTTTTAAGAATTTGATAATAAATTATACCCCGCTTTTTAAAGATATCGAAATTCAAGGAGAATATATACGGAAATTAAACTTAATTAACATATCCTCTATTTCCGTAGGTGATAAGAATAAAAAAAATATAAAAGGCAATGCGAAAATTGGTTTTTTAAATGGAAGACATATAGATTTGTATCTCGCCATCAGAGACTTGGCTTTAGAAGAGTTTATACTGACCAAATATAACGAAGAAATAGCAACCGGTATTATGAACGGAGAGTTTCGCATAAAGGGCCCGCTGGATAGAGTCAAAACAAATGCGCATTTTGATGTTCAAAACGGAAGAATACAGGATTTGGAATTCCAATCATTAATCGCGACCTTAAAAGGGGAAGGCAGTGTTATCAATATAGAGGACGGTCGAATCATTAAAGAGGGGGGCAGCCTTATTATGAGCGGAGAAATCGACTTTAGCCTTTTTCCTGACAGCAGGGCCTTTGACCGCTTATTAATCGAAACTGACCAAAAGGTCGCGGTATGGAACGGATGGGAAATCTCTAAGAGGTTCCAGACTCAAAAAATAAAGGCGCAAAAAAAGCTGGCAAAGGATATAACATTTAGTTTCGAGACATACGTAAATAAAGATTTTTTTAAAAGAGAAACAACCCATAGGGAAAGCGAAATAGAAGTTGAATATAAACTCGATAAAAATGAAAGCCTTAAAATGAGATTAAAAGAGAAGGAGAGTTTCCTCGGGCTTGAACATAAGGTAAAGTTCTGAAATGTTAATTAAGCAAAATATAGTAGATCTGGGTGAAAAGACTGTAGGTTTGATAAGGTATATAGGCGCTGTTTCAATGCTTATAGGCGACACAATTATAAGATTATTTCAACGCCCATTTCGCTTAGGGCATATAGTAAAACAAATGGCAAAAATGGGGGTAGAGAGTTTGCCCATCGTTTCTTTAATAAGTTTGTTTACCGGTATGGTTTTAGCCCTTCAGAGCGCTTATCAGATGCAGAAGATTTCCGCCGAGATGTATATAGCGTCCTTAGTGGCTCTTTCCATGACACGGGAACTCGGCCCTGTGCTTACAGCCTTGATTGTAGCCGGAAGATGTGGGGCTTCCATAACTGCGGAATTGGGAACGATGAAAGTAACAGAACAGATAGACGCCTTAGAGACCATGGCAACAAATCCTGTAAATTATTTGGTTGTGCCAAGGTTCTGGGCACTGTTATTAATGCTTCCTGTTTTAACTCTTTATTCAGACATAATAGGTATATTCGGAGGATATATTATAGGGCGACATAAACTTCATATATCGCATCATATGTATCACAGAATGACATTTGAGCCATTGGCCAATAAGGATATATACAGCGGGCTTTTAAAAAGTGCGGTTTTTGCGGTTATAATATGTATTATTGCTTGTTTTGAGGGCCTGAATGCCAAAGAAGGCGCAGAGGGAGTCGGCAAGGCCACAACTTCAAGTGTTGTAAGAAGTTTTATATTAATTATAATGGCGGATTGCATGTTAACAGCGCTGTTCTATTTTACGGGTAGGTAGAGTTATGATAGAAATAATAAACTTATGTAAATCATTCGGCGATAACGTAGTCCTTGATAATCTTAATCTGACTTTGAATACAGGAGAAACCACTGTTATCATAGGAAGATCGGGATGCGGCAAATCAGTTCTTCTAAAACATATTATAGGATTGATGAAACCGGATTCGGGCCAGGTTTTTATTGACGGAAAAGATATTACGGCTATGAATGATAAAGAATTGAAAAAAATAAGAATGAAATTTGGCATGCTTTTTCAAGGTTCAGCCCTTTTTGACTCTTTATCCGTCGGCGAAAATGTCGGTTTTGCGCTTTTAGAACATACAGATACGCCCAGATATATTATAAGAGAACGCGTTACGGAATCCCTGAGATTGGTGGGCCTTAAAGATATCGAACATCTTAAACCCGCCGAGCTTTCCGGAGGAATGAAAAAAAGGGTTGGATTGGCCCGCGCCATATGCATGAGGCCCCAGATAATATTATACGATGAGCCGACAACAGGGGTGGACCCTATAATGGGAGACGCTATAAACGATTTAATAAGCCAATTGCATGATAAGTTAAAAACAACCTCTATAGCAGTAACGCACGATATGAGAAGCGCTTATAAGATTGCGACGAGAATCGCAATGCTATATAACGGAAAGATAATTGCAAACGGGACCCCCGAAGAAATAAAAAATTCTAAGGACCCTGTTGTAAAACAATTTATAACCGGTGCGGCGGCCGGCCCCATTACAGAAGCAGCCGGTATAAAGGATATACTGGGTAACGTGAGATAGGAGGCTAATATGGCGGAAGATAGAAGTTTTGAACTCAAAGTAGGATTATTTGTTGGTATGGGCATATTGATATTTTTTATAATAGTGTTTTCGATAGGCGATATTACGTTGATAAAAAGAGGTTATCATATTTACGCAATTTTTAATTTTGTCAATGGAATAACCGAAAGCTCGCCCGTTAGACTAGCCGGAGTTGATGTGGGCTATATCGAGAGGATTAATATCTATTATGATAATGAAGCTCAAAAAACAAAGGTGAAATTAACGGCATGGATTAATTTGGAGGATACAAAGATAGAGAAAGATGCCAGAGCTACCATAAACACGCTTGGGCTTCTTGGAGAAAAGTACTTAGAGATATTTCCGGGTACATTTGAAAGCGGGATATTAGAAACCGGGGACGCATTGATAGGCCAGGATCCCGTGATAGTGCAGAATCTTACCGATGCAATGAACCAATTAGTTGAATCTACAAAGATTGTTATGGGGAGGTTAAAGGAAGGGAAGGGTACCATAGGAAAGCTTTTGGTGGAGGAAAAGATATATAATGATTTGGAGGCATTTGTCGCGGATATAAGGGCACATCCGTGGAAACTATTGCATAAGCCTAGAGGGGAAAAATAAAGAGGGTAACATGACGCTATTACTGATACGATTATTCTTTACGTTATTGTCAACCGTCATAGGATATTATGTCGGAATGCTGTTAAGTAACTTTGAGCTTCAAGCAGGAATTTTAGGCGCCTTTATAGGGGCCACAGGCTCGCTCATATTGATTTTTGTTGAAATAAAAATGAGAAGGTTTTCTGTCAGAAATCTCTCTGCCGCGGTATTCGGCCTTATATTCGGCTTTTTTATGGCCTGGATATTGACCTTCGTCTTAAGGCTTATTCCTATGGATGATAATATGTTTTTGTCTTTACAGATAATTTTTATCCTCGTTTTTTGTTATCTCGGCATGATTATAGCGATGCGCGGCAAAGACGAATTTAATCTTATTATTCCATATATAAAGTTTCAAAGGCAGGACCAGAGAGAGGACCTTATTATACTTGACACAAGCGTCATAATAGACGGCAGAATCGCCGATTTGTCTGAGACCTCTTTTTTAGAAGGCCGTTTAATTATTCCCGGGTTTGTATTACGGGAACTGCAGCATATTGCAGATTCGGGAGATTCTTTAAAACGGAATAGAGGCAGAAGGGGCCTTGATATATTAAATAAAATCCAGAAGTCAAAAAGACTGGATGTCCGGATTCACGAAGAAGATTTCCCCGATATTAAAGAAGTAGATGCAAAAATTATAAAATTGGCACAGCTACTCTCGGCAAAAATATTTACCAATGATTTTAATCTGAATAAGATTGCCGAACTTCAGGGGATAAAGGTATTAAACATAAATGATCTGGCAAAGGCGCTTAAGCCGGTAGTGCTTCCTGGAGAACAACTGAATGTAAAGATTACAAAGGAGGGGAAAGAATATAATCAGGGCGTTGCCTATTTGGATGACGGAACAATGATAGTTGTTGATAACGCCAGACACCTGATAGGTAAAACTATAAACGTGATAGTTACCAGTGTCTTACAGACCTCTGCGGGCAGAATGATTTTTGCAAACAAATTAGAGCCTCAAAGGGGACAAAGATATCCTTCTAAGTAGGATTGAACTATTCTCAACGCTAATTACCGCTAATTTTGTATGCTAATTATCGCTAATTTAAGCGTGATATTAGCGGAAATTCGCGTTTAAAATTAGCGGAAATTCGCGTATAAAATGAAAACTGTAGCTATTGTTCCCGCAGCGGGAAGCGGTAAAAGGTTAAACCAAATAAAAGAAAAACCTTTTATAAGACTGAAATCAAAACCGCTGCTCTGGTATGCTTTAAGCGCCCTCAATAATTCACCTTTTATAGATAAAATAGTTCTTGTAGTAGCAAGGAAATTTGTTAAAAAGAGCCGGGGCCTCGTAAAAAAATATAATCTCAAAAAGGTAGAGTTTATAGTACCGGGCGGAAGAACAAGAAGCGATTCCGTACTAAACGGCCTAAATTTAGTAGATAAGGACACTGATTATGTCCTTATCCACGACGGCGCTAGGCCGTTTTTAGAGGCGTGCTTGATAAAGAAGGTTGTACGCGCTGTTAAAAAATTCGGAGCCTGTTCGGTTTGCGTTCCAATAAAACCGACAATAAAAGAGGCCAAAAAGGGCTATATTACAAAGACGCTAAATCGAAAGGAACTTTGGGATACGCAGACACCGCAGGCCTTTAAAAAAGAAATAATTATAAAGGCATATAAAAATCAAAGGTTGCTTAAAACCTCAACCGATGATTCAAGCTTAGTCGAAAAATTAGGATATAAAGTTCGTGTAGTGATAGGTTCCTATAGAAACATTAAAGTTACGACACCTGAAGACCTGTTACTGGCGAAGGCATTGTTGAAACGATGAGGAGGATGTGATGCGAGTAGGAATTGGCTACGATATACACAGGCTTACCGATGGCAGGAAACTTATTTTAGGAGGCATTGAAATCCCTTATGTAAAAGGCCTGGAAGGCCATTCCGATGCAGACGTCTTTTTGCATTCGCTTTGCGACGCGATGCTTGGAGCAGCCGGTTCCAATGATATAGGAAAACATTTTCCGGATACAGACCCTCAGTTTAAAGGCGCCTCAAGCATAGACCTTCTTAAGCAGGTGCTGGATATAGTTACAAAAAAAGGATTTAAAGTGAATAATGTAGATACTGTGATTATTGCCGAAGAACCTAAGATAGCTCCATTTATGGAAAATATGAGAGAAAAAGTGTCTCATGCGTTAAAATTGGATAAGGAAAAGATTAATATTAAGGCCTCGACGAGTGAAGGGGTCGGCGCTATAGGCCGGGGCGAGGCAATTGCTTCGTATTCAGTGATTACGCTGGAAGAGGGAGTAAAAGGAAAGCGGAGAAAATCATGATTATATTGCATACTTTTTTAATTATTTTAATAGTCGTAGCATTATATTTAGTGACCGTAAGCATTGTGTTTAGAAAAGAAGTTAAGGCTATCTTTGAGAGGGATCCGGCTGCAACGAGTTTTCTGGAGGTTTTACTTACGTATTCGGGTCTCCACGCTATTATTTTCTACCACATTGCAGGCAGACTGTTAAAAATGCGCATCCCGTTTTTTCCAAGATTAATTTCTCAATTTGCCAAAATCCTTACAGGCATCGAGATACACCCAGGTGCAAAAATAGGAAAAAGTTTATTTATTGATCATGGAATGGGTGTGGTTATAGGCGAAACATCTATAATCGGAGATAACGTTACGCTTTTTCAAGGCGTAACCTTAGGCGGAACAGGTAAACAAAGAGGAAAGAGGCACCCTACCCTTGGCAATAATATTGTTGTTGGAACAGGCGCAAAAGTCTTAGGAAACATAACCGTCGGTGATAATGTGCAGATAGGAGCGAACGCTGTTGTTGTACGCGATGTTCCACCAAATTCAACAGTAGTAGGCGTACCAGGCAGGGTAGCGAAAACAGAAGGCAGAAAATTCCCTGGTATAAACCTAGATCACACCTCCCTGCCAGATCCGCTTGCTCAAGCATTGGAGCGGCTTCAACACGAAATAGATCATATTGAGGGTGAGATAAAGGATTACCACCAGAGGAAGCAAGGAGAGAAGAAGTAGAAGCTTGGGAGTCCATAGTCCACAGTCAATAGTCCATAGACCGTGGACCATCGGCCATGGACCATCGGCCAAATATGAAAATCTACAACACCCTTACACGTAAAAAACAAAAATTAACTGAGAAGAAGCTCGGTATCTACGTCTGCGGGCCTACCGTATATGATGATCCTCATATAGGCCATGCAAGGAGCGCTTACATTTTTGATGTTATTGTGAAATATCTAAAGTTCAAGAAACTAAAAATTAAGTTTGTAAGGAATGTGACTGATATAGATGACAAAATCATTGATAGAGCTAAACAGGATTTTCAAGAAGGCGGCTTAAAGGGCAAGGCGAAGGAAATCGCTGATAGATATCTAAAACGATATCATGAGGATATGGCTCTATTAGGATTAGATAGGCCCGATAAAGAGCCAAAAGCAACCGAGACCATAACTGATATGGTTAAATTTATAGAAGTTTTGATAAAAAAAGATTTTGCGTACGCAGTCTCCGGCAACGTCTATTTTGATGTAAGAAAGTATAAAAGATATGGTCAACTCTCAGGGCAGAGTTTGGATCAGATGGAGGAAGGCGCGCGTGTTTCAGTTGATAAGAATAAAAAAGACCCATTAGATTTTGCTCTCTGGAAAGCATCTAAAGAAGACGAGCCATCTTGGCCTAGCCCCTGGGGTGAGGGCAGGCCCGGCTGGCATATAGAGTGTTCGGTAATGAGCACAAAGTTTTTGAAGAACAATTTTTTGATTCACGGAGGAGGCCTTGATTTAGTGTTTCCGCATCATGAAAATGAGATTGCACAGACAGAATGCGCGGGAAAAAAATCCGCAAAATATTGGATTCATAATGGACTTTTAACAATTAATGGGCAGAAGATGTCAAAATCACTCGGAAATTTTATATCGATTAAAGATTTTCAGTCAAAATTCAAAGATTTGGATTTGCTGAAACTGCTTTTCTTAAGCAGTCACTACAGGCATCCTGTGGATTATACGGAAGAGAAAATAGAGCAGATGAAAAAGAATAAGGAAAGAATAGTTATATTTTTGCAAAAGGTAGAGGAAAAAGTCGAGGTATTTAATAGAGAGTTTCCTCCGAAATACAGAAACTACGAAGGTCCATTTTGTGCTGTTATGGATGATGATTTCAATACACCTAGCGCTTTGGTTATTTTATTTAAGTGTGTAGATGATGGAAATAAAATATTAGAGAAAGAAACTTTGAGTGACAGAGATTATAGAGATTTATATGATTCCCGATCGTTTATTAAGCAAGTTTCAAGTATTTTTGGACTCAGTTTTGAATATAAGCCAATACTTGATAAGGATGTACTTGCAAGAATTCATGAACGTGACGAAGTAAGGAAAAATAAGGATTTCAAAAAGGCAGATGAGATAAGAAACGAACTTTTAAAACAAGGAGTTATTTTAGAGGATACCAAAGAAGGCACAAAATGGCGAAAAAAAGCTTAAAAAAAGGCCTTTTTATAACATTTGAAGGACCCGAGGGCTGCGGCAAAACAACGCATGCCAGGCATATTTACAAATATCTAAAAAAAGAAGGATACCCCGTAATATTTACAAGAGAACCGGGTGGTACTTTTGTAGGGGAAAAGATAAGAGGGATTTTGTTAAATCCGAGACATAAAAATATAACACCCCTGACCGAACTCTTACTTTTTGAGGCAAATAGAACCCAGATTATAAAAGAAGTAATTTCTCCGGCTTTAAAGAAGAAGAAGATTGTTATTTGCGATAGATTTAACGATTCTACAATAGTATATCAGGGATATGCGGGTAGTACCCTGCCTTTGAAGGAGGTTATTGCGATAGATGCTATGGTTATACGTTCAGCAAAACCAAATTTAACAATAATGCTTGATGTCAATACTGAGACAGGTTTAAAAAGAGCAACTAAATTTAGGCGTAAAGACCGAATGGAGTCAAAGTCGTTAGCGTTCCATAAGCGGGTAAGGAATGGATTTAGAGATTTGGCAAGGAAGGATAAGCGAAGAATTCGATTGATAAAGGTAAGGAAAAGCGTCAAGGAAACTCAAGACATCCTAAGAAGCGAGGTTGTGAAGCTGGTTCGGAGGTATGCTAAATGGCATTTGCCGATATAATAGGTCATAACGACGAGATATCATTCTTAAAAAGTATTATAGAGAACGAGAGGATATTCTCTTCCTACCTTTTCCTCGGCCCGGAGGCTATCGGCAAAAGAAAAGTTGCGCTGGGCTTTGCCAAGGCCTTGAATTGCAATTTTCCTGACTTATATTTGATTAAACCTTCAGGAAAAGGAAATACTATAAAAATAGAAGATATAAGAGAGCTTAGAAGAGCTGCATCCTTAAAACCGTATGAGGGAGCGTATAAAATTTTTATTATAGACGATGCAGAGACTATGACAGAAGAATCTCAAAACGCGTTATTAAAAACTTTAGAGGAAGCACCGTCACAAACCGTGTTTATTTTAATTACGAGGAGCGCTCACCGTATATTACCGACTGTTATAAGCCGGTGCCATATAATAAAATTTAAAACCATTCCCATTAAAGAGGTTTCAAATTTTTTAATCCAGCGATATGGGATGAAAACCGAAAAAGCGCTAATTTTGGCGAAGTTTTCGGGAGGAAAAATCGGTAAAGCCCTAAAGATGAAGGATTCAGATGTACTCATTAGAAAAAACATAGTTATAGATAGATTGCTGGAGAGGGATTATCCAGATAGAATGAGCCTGAAGGAAGACCTCACAATTTTACTTTCTTACTTTAGAGATATCTTTATATCAAAGGTAAGTTACGATAAGGAACTATTGTTTAACATTGATAAAGCTGAAGAAATTTTAAAAGAGTCCGATAAATTTTCATTGGATGATTTGGAAACCGCCATAAACAAAGTAATAATGCTTAATTCGTATGTCGATATGAATGTAAATCCGAAACTCGTCCTAGATGCAGTTCTTAGCGAATTGGCAGATTTAAACAAGGAAAAACAATGTACGAGGTAATACAGGTAAGGCTTAGAGATGCCGGCAAGATTACTTATTTTTTTACAAGCGGCCTCAAATTTGATATCGGCGATTATGTTATCCTTGAAGCAGACAGGGGCCTCGATTACGGTGAAATTATTTCAGAACCGGAGATGATTCTGGATAAGGATATAGAAGAACCGTTGAGGAGAATTATCAGGAAGACCAATCCCTGGGACCACCGCCAGATAGAAAAAAATAAAAAAAAGGTAAAAGAGTTAATAGGTACCTGCAATAAGAAAATAGATACCTTTTCTTTATCTATGAAATTGGTTGATGCGGAGTATTCATTTGACCGTTCCAAAATAATTTTTTATTTTACCTCAGAAAAAAGGGTCGATTTTAGGAACCTGGTCAAGGAGCTGGCAAACATTTTCAGGGCCAGAATTGAATTAAAACAAATAGGCGTAAGGGATGAGGCCAGAATACTAGGCGGCTACGGTCAGTGCGGCAGAGAATTATGCTGCGCCAAATTCTTGAAAGACTTTGAAGCCGTAACCATTCGAATGGCGAAAGAGCAAAATCTCTCTCTAAACCCCGCAAAGATATCCGGGCTTTGCGGAAGGCTTATGTGCTGCCTGGGATATGAGAGCAAGACATATAAGGAGCTTATGAAAGGCCTTCCCAGGATAGGTCAGGAAATAAAAACCGACAAAGGCAAAGGTAGGGTCATAAGCGTAAATCCGCTTAAAAGGAATGTAACGGTAGAAATCGAAGAAGGAAAGCGCGTAGAAGTTGCCTTTAAGAGATGAAGAAAACCTACTATATTACCAGCCCCCTATACTACGTCAATGCCTCACCGCATATAGGGCATTCCTATACCCAGATAGCGTGCGATGCTATTTCTAGATTTTTGAAACAGACCGGCTCCGATGTATTTTTCATGACCGGTACGGATGAGCATGGTGAAAAAATAGAAAAGGCAGCGCTTCAAAAAGGGTATGAAAAGGGTAAGGAAAAGGAATTTGTCGACAGCGTTCTTCCGCGTTTCAAAGATCTTTGGAAAAGACTCAACATAGATTACGATTTTTTTATCCGAACGACAGATAGAGTTCATGAGGATGCGGTAAGACATGTTTTAAGCATTCTTCATAAAAAAGGCGATATATATAAAAAGGTCTATAAGGGATGGTTTTGCACCCCATGCGAGATGTTCTGGTCACATATCCAGGCACCGAACGGTCGATGCCCGGACTGCAAACGTCCTCTTGAAAAACTCGATGAAGAAAATTATTTCTTTAGCATGTCTAAATATCAGGGAAAACTTATAACATCTATTGAAAATGGAACTATTAAAGTCAAGCCCCAGATGCGGAAGAACGAAGTGTTGAGTTTCTTAAAGGGGAATAAATTACAGGACCTGTGTATTTCCAGGCCGAAGAAAAGGCTCGGATGGGGCATAGAACTTCCTTTTGATAAAGAATTTATTGCCTATGTTTGGGTTGATGCCCTCATAAACTATATATCAGGTATCGGGTATCCCGGCGGTAAGAAATTTAAGGCATTGTGGCCGGCTGATTTACACTTAATTGGAAAAGATATCTTAAGGCATCACGCTATTTATTGGCCGATTTTACTTTTTGCGATAGATGTAAAACCTCCGAGAAAGATTTTTGCGCACGGATGGTGGGTTGTCGACGGAGAAAAAATGTCAAAGTCAAAAGGTAATATAGTCGACCCTTTATACCTTATAGATGAGAAAAAATACCCTGTTGATGCCCTGAGATACTTTTTGCTGAGCCAGGTTCCGTTTGGCTGGGATGGAAGTTTTTCGGAGAGATTATTTATAGAAAAGTATAATTCGGACTTGGCGAACGATCTTGGGAATCTCCTGAACAGGACGCTTACGATGGTGGAGAAATATTTTGGCGGAATAACGCCGATTGTTAAACAACACTCTGAAGAGATATTGAATTTAGCTCTAAATCTACCCAAAAATATCATGAATATTATGGATATTGAGGAAGACGGGCCTGATTTTCAAGGAGCTCTTAAAGCGATATTAGAACTCGTAAATAAAGCCAATAAATATATTGAGGTGAGCGCGCCGTGGAAATACGCTAAAGCTGGCAATACTGATATGCTTGCTATCATCATGAATGTATTGATTCAGGTTTTAGGTGTTACAAGTGTTTTGCTTTATCCTTTTATGCCGCATACGGCAAAGAATATGTGGAAACAAATAGGCGCAAAAAAAGATATGGAAAAAATAAAATATAAGGATGTTAAGCGGGGCCTTATACCGCCTGGAACAAAAATTAACAAAGGGAAACCACTGTTTCCTAGGATTATAGTTGCCTGATTTATCAGGCAGAATGCAGAATTGCCCGATAAATCGAGCAACTACAATGTTAGATATGATTTTATGCTAATCGACACCCACTGCCACCTCGACTTTCCGGAGTTTCGAGATGATTTGGATGAGGTTTTGAAACGTGCCGGGGAAACAAATGTAAAATATATAATAAATGTTGCTTCAAGCCTTGAAGGTTCAAAAAAGGGTTGCGAACTTGCTTCTAAATTACCTCAAATTTTTGCCTCAGTCGGTATCCACCCCCATCACGCCGGGGACCTAATAAAAGATTCATTGAACATAATAGAAGATTTAGCCAGGGCCAATAAAAAGGTTATAGCCATAGGTGAAGTAGGCTTGGATTTTTATAAAAATCTATCGCCCAAAAAATCTCAAGAATTTTTATTTTTATCTTTTTTGGAATTGAAAAAAAAGTTAAACCTACCGATAATTATCCATTCAAGAGATGCAGCTTTAGAAACACTTGATATCCTGCAAAGCGAAGCGTCTCCCTCCATCGATGGGGTTATGCATTGTTTTTCTCAAAGCACTGATTATATGAAAAAAGTTCTTGATCTTGGCCTTCACATTTCTTTTACGTGCAATATAACTTTTAAGAATGCTTCCAGGCTAAGGGATATTGTTAAATGCGTTCCTTTAGACAGGTTGCTTTTGGAAACAGACGCCCCGTTTTTAGCTCCGCAAAAGTACAGAGGAAAAAGAAACGAACCTGCATATCTTGTGTATCTCGTGGAGGCGCTGAGTGAAATATTGGGTGTATCCAAGGAAAGAATAGAAGAAATTACGACTCGGAATGCAAATAGGTTGTTTAAGTTGGGTATCGAGGAGACTAAATAACATTGTTTTAACGCAGATTCTCGCAAATCTAACGCAGATTTACGCAGATGAATATCTGCGACCATCTGTGTGTAATCTGCGAAAATCTGCGTTCACAAAGAGAATATAGGAAATTATGCGAATAGGTAGATTTTTAAAAACAAATTGGCCGTATGTCTTTATGCTTTGCTTCATTCTATTCATAAACCTTCTTTTGTTTACGGCCCAAAAGCAAGGCAAGCCCATTAAAGAGGAACTGGGGGAACCCCATAGAATAGAACTGCTAGACGCGGCAAAATTTAAAGAATCGCAGAAGGCTATGCAGAATCTTTATCATCGGAATCCCCCGCTATATTTATTTTTGATGGCAGTTAATCTTTTTATACTTCTGGTTTTCTTCGGCAGCATACTCCTGGACGGTTTATTGATTTATAAATGGAAAAAAGGGAAAACTTTTATTAAGAGAACACTTGAAGAGGGATATGTAAAATGGGGTTTTTTAGATGTTATAAAGTTCGCAATTATGTTCTATGCATTCGCCTATGCCTTTATGCTGGCGCAAACGGCATTATTAGGAAAATTTCCATATCTTTCTAACAGAAATTTCCGGTTTATTTTTAACACAACCGTTATTGATATCGTAGGGATTATTTTCGTGTTAAATTTTGTTAAATTTATATACCGTCAGCACATTAGCGCCATCGGGGTTACGCTGGAAAATTTTTTTAAAAATGTGTTCTATGGTATCACCGGCTATCTGGCGGTTATTCCGATTTTATTTATAACAATGGTAATAACGGCGGTTATTATAACAATATTCAAATACAGGCCGCCGGTTCAACCAATCGTTGATATTCTTCTCAAAGAACAAAAAGTTTCTTTTTTAATTTATTCGTCTTTGTTTGCTGCGATTGCGGGCCCTATTATGGAAGAAATATTCTTTAGAGGATTTATGTACAATGCTATTAAAAAGCATATAGGGGTTTTCTGGGGTATTTTGATTACAGCTTCGATTTTTTCATTTTTACATGCGCATGTAGTAGGATTTATGCCGATAATGATTCTTGGAATTTTATTGGCATATTTATATGAAAAAACAGGAAGCCTCATTCCTTCGATTACCGTGCATATTACGCATAATCTGGCATCGCTTTTTATGGTGTTTTTGATGAAGGCGCTGAATTTCTGAAAAAATAGGGACAGCTACCTATTTATTGTGGGTAGCTTGATAGAGGTATAATAAATAGGTAGCTGTCCCTATTTTTTGATAAATATGGAAAAATCAAAAGTATCTATAGTCAAATGCGAGAATTACGATCCTTACCTCGTTCAGAAAACGGTGAGAAGGGCTGTTGATTTAATAGGCGGTATGGGCGCTTTTGTTAGGCCGGGCGAAAGGGTTCTTGTAAAACCCAACATTCTTTCTGCAAGAAGACCAGAAGAAGCGGTTTGCACGCATCCAGAAGTCGTAAGGGCAGTTATCAGGCTCGTGAAGGAAAAAGGAGCCAGTGTCACAATGGGCGATTCACCGGGCGGTTTTATAAAAGATATAAGAAAGGTTTATGAGGTCTCCGGCATAGACAATGTTGCAAGAGAAGAAAATGTAAATCTCGTGAAATTTACCTTTACCCGCACAGTGGATGGTTTTCCTATGAGCATTCGAGCACTACAAGCAGATAAGATTATATCTATCCCTAAATTTAAAACCCATGAGACGACAGGCATAACCGCCGCTGTTAAAAATATGTACGGCACTGTAGTAGGTTTGTTTAAAACACAATGCCACGCAAAAGCTCCTACCGAAAAAGATTTAGCAAAAATTATCGCAAAAGTCTTTTCTTTGGTAAAGCCAACTTTAAGCATTTTAGACGCAGTGTGGTCAATGGAGGGAGAGGGGCCCTCTGCGGGAGAACCGAGGAAAACCAATTTTTTAATGGCTTCAAGCGATGCAGTAGCCATAGACAGCCTTTTGGCAATTTTGATAGGGTGTAAATCCCTCGACTTTGCGGTTACAAAAGAATGCAAAAGAAGAGACTTGGGTGAAACGAACATTGAAAAAATAGATATCTTGGGCGATAATTTTTCGGATTTTTTAATAACCAATTTTAAACTGGCAAAAGGGCGAAAGGTCCTCAGATATTTACCCGTGGCCTTAACCAATTTTATTGCCTCTTTTTTAAAATTTTGGCCGGAAATCGATAATGAGATTTGTAAAAAATGTAATTTATGCAAATTATCGTGCCCCATGCACGCAATAAGCGTCGAAAAAGGTATTTACAAAGTGGACCAACATAAATGCATAAGGTGTATGTGCTGCCACGAGGTCTGTCCTTATAAGGCGATACATATTAGAAAAAGCTGGCTGGCGCGAAAGATCTGGGAGTAAATAATGCCCGTACCAACTATAGAGTGGAAGAACGATAAAGTTAAGATAATAGATCAGACCTTATTACCTCGTAAGCTTAAGTATATTTATTGTGACGATATAAAAGATATCTGGAAGGCCATAAGAAAACTTAATATAAGAGGAGCGCCGGCTATAGGCATAGCCGGTGCTTTTGGTGTGTATTTAGGCGTAAGAGGTTCAAAAGCAAAAACGTTCGCCCCATTTTACAAAGAGATAGAAAAATGCGAAAAATATCTCGCATCGTCAAGGCCTACGGCAAGAAATCTTTTTTGGGCACTTGAAAGAATGAGGGCATTGGCGCGGATTAATCGCAATAAAAGCACCTCATCAATAAAAAAACTGCTCTTGAAAGAAGCAATAAATATACTCCAGGAGGATAAAGCGATTTGCAGGCGTATCGGTAAACTGGGTTCACGATTAATAAAAAACGGCGACAATATCCTAACGCATTGTAATGCAGGAGCTCTTGCCACTGCTGATTTTGGAACAGCTTTGGCTTCTATTTTTAAGGCAAAAATAGATAGAAAGCATATACATGTCTTTGTTGATGAGACAAGGCCGGTTTTGCAGGGTGCGCGGCTTACCACCTGGGAACTTTTAAGGGAAGGTATAGATACGACCCTTATCTGCGACAATATGGCCGCAAGTTTAATGGCAGATGGAAAAATTAATAAAATCATCGTAGGGGCTGATAGAATAGCCTCTAACGGTGATGTCGCAAATAAAATAGGAACGTATAATTTAGCAGTATTAGCAAAAGCGCATAATATACCATTTTATGTTGCAGCACCGCTTTCAACCTTCGATTTTAATATCACATCAGGGGAATTTATCCCCATTGAACTGCGAGACGCAAATGAGGTCAAGACTATAATGGGGAAACAGATTGCTCCCAAGAGAGTTAAAGTCTTCAATCCTGCTTTCGATATCACACCGAACAGACTAATAACAGCGATAATTACGGAGAAAGGGATATTTAGAAAGCCATTTAGCAGGGCAATAGGGAGGATTAGCGTATAGCGTATAGAAAATAATTACTATCCGCTATCCGCTAGACGTTATGAATGAGCTTAAATTTATCAATTATCTGAAGAAAAACATTAAACACAGTAAAGATGTTATCTGCGGTATCGGTGACGATGCTGCGGTAATAAAATACACCGGCAATAAATATCTTCTTTTTGCAAGCGATATGCTTATTGAAGGTGTGCATTTTTCTAAAGATGCTAACCCGAAGGATATCGGCTGGAAGGCAGTTGCTGTAAATATAAGCGATATTGCTGCCATGGGAGGGACTCCCAAATATGTTCTAATGTCCGTAGGCGTTCCTGAAGCCGACTGTTCAAAGATATTAAAATCTATTTTAAGCGGCGCAGAAACTATATGTAAAAAGTATGATATTACGATTGTCGGCGGCGATACAAATAAAGGACAGAATTTAGTTATAGATACAGCCATAATAGGCGAAGTTGAAAAAAAATCATTAGCATTGCGTAGCGGCGCAAAAATAGGAGATTTAATTTTTGTAACAGGTACCTTGGGAGAAGGTAGATTAAAGCATCTAAGGTTTACCCCACGAATAAAAGAAGCAAGAACACTTACGAGACTTTTCAAGATAAACTCAATGATAGATATATCAGATGGGTTGTTTCTCGATTTGTATAGACTTGCTGAAGCAAGCAATGTCGGCGCTTTTATTTATAAAAGCTTAATCCCGCTTTCTGTGGAAAATAGGGACTGTCCCCGAAGGGGACTGTCCCTATTTTCCAAAGCAATTAACTACGGAGAGGATTTTGAACTTTTGTTTACGCTTTCAATAAACGAAGCCAGGAAACTTATGAGGTATGTGGGCAGATATGAGTATCCCGATGTAACCCTTATTGGCGAGGTTGCATCCAGGAACCGAGGACTGAATTTTGTAGGCGACGAGGGCAGGATTAGCAGAATACAGCCGAAGGGATACGTGCATTTTTGAATACAAGGATTTGATGATGTAGGGGCTTGATTTATCAAGCCCGAAGGAATAGGTTCGATAAATCGAACCCCTCCAATTAACGTATGCAAACAGTAACAACACACAGTCCTGAGGAAACAGTGGCGCTTGGCGCGAAATTAGGCAAGAAGCTTAAACGCGGTGCATTTGTTGCCTTAACAGGTGAACTCGGAACAGGTAAGACCATTTTTACAAAAGGTGTAGCAAGGGGGCTTGGCGTCAAAGGATATAAATACGTAAACAGCCCTTCATTTGTCATTATAAAGGAATATAAAGGAAGGATCCCCCTTTATCATTTCGATATATACAGGCTCGATTCAGGCGATGATTTAGATTCTGTTGGATACGAGGAATATTTCTACGGAGAAGGCGTAACCGTCGTGGAGTGGGCAGATAAAATTAAAGATATATTGCCGGATAAAATAATAGATGTGCGATTTTTTCACCGAGGCAAGACGAAGAGAGAGATACGGATATATGAAAATCCTCGCGTTCGACACAAGTAGTAAATTTTTAAGCGTAGCGGTTCTTGATGAAGAAGAACTGCTATCGAATTTCCATAAGGATATAGGAATGAATCATTCCTCACAGCTCATACCCACAATAGATAAAGCTTTAAAGCGCGCCCATCTGGAATTAAAAAATATCGACGCTATTGCTTTAAGTATTGGCCCGGGTTCTTTTACAGGTTTGCGCATAGGTGTCTCTACCGCAAAGGCGCTAACTCTAGTAACAGGTATTCCTGTAACGGGGGTTGCCACACTGGACGTTATTGCGTATAATTATGTTAACACAGACTTGTCCTCCGAAGCCAAACACGATAAGTATTTGGCGAAGGAGGATAATCACAGATTAAAGACAGATGATCACAGATATCTGGCTCCATTGCTCGATGCTAAGAAGAATAAGGTTTATTCTGCAATATACGAATCTGATTTAGGAGATATTAGAAGAATATCCGATTATCTTTTGCTTGATGTTGATAGTCTGCTTGAGAAATTGAAAGGACCTACCCTCTTTTTCGGTGATGGTTTATCGCTATACGGTGAATATATGGCTAAGAATTGTCCATTGGTTAAGTTTTCAAAGAACACTAATTGGTATCCGCGCGCTGAAATTGTAGGCAAATTGGGATTGGAAAGGATTAGAAAAGGATATAGGGAAGATATTGATAAGCTCGTTCCTATGTATCTGCATCCGAAGGAATGCAATGTGAGAGGATTTAAGTATTAAAAATTCTTAACGCAGATTTACGCAAATCAAACGCAGATTTACGCAGATAAATATCTGCGACTATCTGTGTGCAATCTGCGAGAATCTGCGTTAAAGAAGTTATAAATAGAATGAAGACCTACAGACCTACCTGGGCGGAGATTGATTTAGATGCGATAAGGCAAAATTATAGAACCATTAAGAAGGCTATTGTTCCGAGTGTCAAGGTTATGGCGATTGTAAAAGCAAACGCTTACGGCCACGGCAGCATTCAGGTTTCTGAAATGCTCCAACGCGAACGCATTTTTTATCTTGGGGTTGCTACACTGGACGAAGCAATAACTTTAAGAAAATATAATATCAGAGCGCCGATTTTGATTCTCGGTTCTATTTTTCCGCACGAAGTAAAGACAGTACAGAAATTCGATATAACCATGACACTTTGTAATTTTGAACTTCTGAATGAATTAAATAGAAATAAATTAAAAGCAAAAGTTCATATAGAAATAGATACAGGGATGGGCAGAATCGGGGTGTGGCACGAAAACGCGCTCGATTTCATAAAGAAAGCCCGGAGTAGTAAATTTATAAAAATCGAAGGCATATATACACATTTCTCAGTAGCAGGCCGGGATAAATTTTTTACACGCTATCAAATAGATACCTTTGAGGAACTGCTGAAAAAATTGGAAGATATCAATATAGATATCCCATTGAGACACGCTGCAAATTCTATAGCGGTAGTTGATTGGA
>SDBU01000700.1_pt1 | contig 47707 bp, 67 predicted proteins | sample 2277071 | NCBI WGS metagenome assembly SDBU01 (sample SAMN10397929, study PRJNA504765) | marine sediment metagenome | isolation source: marine sediment core GS08_GC12, 126 cmbsf | place: Arctic Ocean: Gakkel Ridge, Loki's castle | collected 2008
AATTGCAAGCAACAAAAATTAGCGGCTTCATTACGCGTTTCAACAATTTGTAAGGTGAGGTTTTAATTAGAACTGTTTATTTAAGGGAAAAGGATTATGGACTGTATAAAAGAATTACAAAGTTTAGGGATAGAAAAGTGTGCTGAGTGTCATTGTGCTGTTGGCGAAGACTGGCAATATAAAGACTTTAGCAGCAAAACTAGTGCTGTCTGTCCTCAATGTAAAACGATAATTCCTTTAATAGGAAAAGTAAAACCGATAGAAGCTGTTGACGTTATTGCGTCAGGTTATGAATTTCACTGTCCGCATTGTATGTTGCTTATTAAGATAATAGAATCTACAGAAACAGTCCAATGTCCAACCTGCACACGTACCTATCTTAACAATGGGCTTGAACACGCTTTAGCTGAAACATCAGCGAAAAATAAAATCATGGAAACATGCAAAAACTGCCAGCGGGAAATCCCCGAAACTACTGTAGCGTGTATATACTGCGGGTACATCGACATACCCGATGAACTGGTACAGATGGAAATTATTACTGAAAGCGAGGATATTATGCAAAATTTAAAGTTTACCTGCCCTAGTTGTGGCGACCACAAATTAGAATGTTGTGAAAACGGCCCTTACAGTAGTGAAATTCTTGACATAAATGAGGATGGTGACTTTAACTATGGAGAAATAAATGTTAGTGGCGCAGTTGAAAGGTATCAATGTTTTTACTGTGGCTATGCCCTTAAGGATAAAGATGGTGAGTTTATAAATGATAGTGACGGGGTAGTTGAATGGATAAAGACTAAACAATGAAAACCAGACGATCCACCCCCATACCCCTGACCATCCAGCCGAAGTATATGATGTTCACCACCACCGTACTGGCTATAATTTACCGCTTATATACCGACTGGTTAGTAGAAGTGTGGTACTACTCACTGAAATGGGCAGTGGATTTGTCTTGGGGGTGATACTCAGGGAAATATAATTACCTTTACATGACTGTTTTGTAACCTATGTATAGAGAAAATAATAATAATAATATAGAAGGGTACCCTCTCATATTATACATATTCTATATATTGCACAGTACTCGAAACAGTTATGTAAAGTTAATTAAAATAAAATAAGTAGAACATTTCCCAAATTCAGACGTATATTAACTATAGAAAATTAAGGAGAAGCAAAATATGAGCAAAAGTCCAAACATAACAGGTATGACCTCCGGCAGACTCCGGGCAGTTCAACCACAAAAAACAGAGACTAAACACGGGTACAAATACTGGTTGTGTCTCTGCGCCTGCGGTAAATCTATCACAACCAAAGGTGCAAACATCCGTTCTCGGTCTTCACTATCGTGTGGATGCCTGAAAGGGAAGCGGGAAAACTCTGTAAGTTTATACTCACGAGCCATTGCTCAAAACTTCTGGCAGCAACACATAAAATACACAGGAGAATTTACCGATAGTATATCCGCAGACGAATTGCAAATCAATGTGTGTGAATATGCAGCTATTGAAGGCCATTCTGTTGAACAAATGCCGACATGGGATGATCTGTTTCAAACCATGCCCATCAAAACAATACTACTGCATCGGGAGCTATATGCAGGTCAGTCTGTAGGTGCAGGAGATATTTTTGGAATTAAAATGAACCTATAACCCCTAAATACGTAGTACAGACAGAAAGTAGGTGTAAAATGAAAGACAAAAAAAAGTGTGGTGATTGTGAGCTTGTTTATGAAGTATCTGAAAAGCGAATAGTAGATGTAGGCACCGATTTTGGACCTGACTTTAGATACACTTGTCCTAAATGTAATTCTGCAAATGGCGTTGTATTGGAAGAATAATAATGAAAGGAAAAGAAAAATGAAACTGATACCAAAAGTAGCAAACAGACATAAAATGGTAGATTATGCCAACCTAAATAACGGAGATGCATTTATTTATAATAGCGATATCTGCGTTAAAGCAGATATTGACGACAAGCAGTATGGGGTTGTATTAAGCAACGAGGGAACTGACCACTACGACAACATGTGTGATTGCCTGGTAATTCCTATTGATGCTGAGGTTAAATGGACTTATAAAAAACAACCAGCCAAGAAAAAATGAACACCTTCAGCACACAAACGTATGGTAAGTGAAAGGCAGGTAAAGGAAAATGGCAAAAATAATCGTGGGTATGATTATAATGTTGATAATGATAACTTGCTTCAGCTATATACCCTATTGGTTGGGCACCTTTTGGACCAAAATTTTTAATCTGCGTCCGGAATCAAAGTTTGATACGTGGGGCACGGGCGTAACAGGAACACTCTTTTTGCTACTTTTTATTGTTGCCCCCATAATAGTTGTCATCGTATCTTTTTGGTTAGTGTGGATCGAAACCATATTGCCCTTAGCAGAAAAAACCTTAAACTTTTTTTGAACAACCAACAAGCAGAGGCGTAGTACAGACAGAAAGTAGGTGTGAAATGAAATACGAAATATCGAAAGACAAAAAAGTGATAAGCTGTGATGTATCAGGTGCAATGTTTATATGCAAGAGTACAGGTATTAATTTTCTGAGGGTGTTCCCTGCTTTGGTGGGATTAACTAAAAAGAGGGGATGCGTAGAGTTTTGGCCCGCCCGTAAAGATAGATACCGCTACTGGAATATTGGACAGAGTTTTTGCAAAAAGATTTATTACGACAAATGCCCCGCCAACCAGGCATGGCTTGTCGTCCCTTCCGGTAAGGACTACGACTGGTATAGAGTTGACCATTTAATAGATTTTAGTTAAGGAAAAAGAAAAATACTGGTCCGATTATCAGGGTAGTGGCATGAAAGTCTGATATATACTGTATGCGGGGAGAGTACCGGCACTTAATTATTAAAGGAATAAATAATGAGCCTCCTCAACAAAAAACACGTCCGGTCCTACATCATAGACCGGATCAAGAACACCAGACCCGGCTGGCCGTGTACACGGGTATCCCCCAGAGCCATGGCAGCCCTGGAGCATAAATTTACCCACCTGATTAACAGGGCTGTTCACAGCCACCCCACCGTGGGCCAGACGTTTAAGGAGATATTGTGAGCAAAGAACGAGATATATATGAAGAAATAGAGATGCAAATTGAAGATGGCAAGCTAATAGATGCAATGTTTGCCAAGACAGAGGAAGTTAAGGCGGCTCAGAGATTTGCAGAACATCAAAAAGTTCGTATTGCTAAACTCCAAGCCAGGCTCGAAGATATAAAAGAAACCAACCGCGATTTAATTATCATGTTAGAAAAAACAGAGGCTAAGATGGAAAAGACCGAAGAAGAAAGTGGAATAATTATCGCCGCCCAGACAGATGCGTTGGAGAAGATACACGCTAAAGTATGTAGTAATATTCCGGCAATGAAAGCTATTGTAATGATTGATAACATAATTCGTGAATTTAAAGCCCTCGCCCCCTGTGAGATTAAGGAGTTTGAAGAGTGCGTAATAACACCGGAAGCCTGCAAGGTTCACTTCAAAAGCTACGGCAAAATGCCATGCGAACCTTGCACAAAGGAGGAAAAGAATGGCTAAAGCATGGAAAAGAGGAAGTAGGCACTATGTTAGTAAGACTCGCAAAGAACACAAATGCCTAAACTGCCGCTTTGTAATCGAAAAAGGGTCAAGTGCTGAATATAAAAATGCGTTTACAGGAAAACGAGATTATTTCCATTATTTCCAAAAAGATTGTTTAAATGCAGAAATTAAACATCTAAAAGCTCGAATTGCTGAGCTAGAACCCGCCTGCACAGATAAGGAGACAGAAAGCAATGAGCCATCAGAATATAAGGACCTATTATGACCAAAATGAACTCCATAAATAAATTAAATGGCCTAAAAGAATGGGCGGAGGAAAACTTAAATCGCGAAGATGCAACAATTATGCAACACGATCTAAACGCCGTGATTGACGTTGTTATTGAGTTGAATTTAAAAATCGATGTGCTAATTGATGTCTTAAAATTTACTAGAACACGTCTGATTTATAAAAATATGGCAACACGCGAAATAGATTGCCTGTTTAAACAAATGGGGATCAAGCCATGATTAAATGGATAATCGACAACCTCCTCCCCTTTGAGATAATCCCACCTGATCGCCGGGGTGTCCGGCTCCGCCTTGGAAAAATAATAAACGAGTGCGTTGGCCCTGGATGTCACTGGTACACACCACTATTTTCCTCGATTTCAGTAATCGATGTGATGACACAAGTAATTGATCTTCCTGATCGGACGATGACCAATAAACACGGTGATACATTTTCGGTATCCGGCACCGTGGAGTATTACGTTGAAAGCGCAAAGAAAGCACTGTACGATGTCCAGGATTGTGATGAAGCCCTGGCCAACAAACTTATAACTATAATAGCTGATGCCGTGTACGAGGGATTGGCCAAGCCAGAAATTGAAGATATTGTAATGGATGAAATACCAGACATAGCTACTAAATGGGGGCTGATCGTGACAAATTTTAAACTCAACGAATATTGTAAAAGCAGAGTTTTTAGAATAATGGGGGTTAAATAAATGTTAGAAACTAATATACACGAAAATGACCTAGCGTTTTGGCGTAACATGTTGGAAGATAGTACAAGAGCCAGGTTATCTGCTGCTATAATGATTATTAATTCCGGTACAAGCGACCTTGATGATGTAGATGCCGCCCATGATATAATTAAGAATCACGTAGGAGAACTAGACCAGGAAAAACTTGAAGATTTGAATTTTTCCCATTAATTTGTTTTTAAAAAGATTGTTTGAACAACTACACCCCGATGGCGTAGTATGGTTGAAAGGGAAAGTAACATGATGTTAGAATTAATTATAGACCAAGTATTAGAAATAATGTGCGAAAATGTAGACGAGCCTGCTGGCCGTGGATGCGGCTACGGGATAACAGAAGAAGGGCAGGAAGAAATAGCCCATGTAATGAAAGAATTTTATTTTAAGGAGCATGAAATGACACAGACAGCAACAGTAAGAGAAGACAAAAAGTTTGAAGCATCGATCACCGAGAGAACCGAAGACCTGCATGAAGGTTCCGGCGTTCTTAAGAGGATCAAACGTAAGGTGCTCATGCACCGTGAACCAATTATTGCCCAGACAGAAGCAGCAGCTCGGACCAAGGCGATAAGAAAATTCACTAAGAGAATGACAGACGAGGATGCCGAGGTATGTATAGATCGTCTGGAGGTCGAAGTCTTCGACTGTACGTTTCGGGGCTAGAATTGTTGAAGGTGACGTATCCTCGGAAAAACCATATGTACCTAAAGTAGGTGACGTGGTTGAGTTTGAATGGACCCATAAAAAGCACAAAGGCATTGTTTATCTGGACACCGATGGTATTCGTATAGTTACGCGTAAAGAACGACTTGTCCCGCGAATAGAAGATTGTAAGGATATATCCTATCTTGCCCATGTAGATATTATGGATGGTATTACAAATTGTATAACAGCAATAGACCTTGCCGAGAAATACTTCGCTGAACCCTACGCCGACCGCCAGCAGCAATGGATCGAATACCATAATTTAAAGGTCGGGGATAAGGTTAAGGTGTTACGAACTGCTGAGAGTTATGGGGATAGCTGGGGTAATAGCTGGACTGATGAAATGAATGGAGTCATAGGAGGAGTTTTTCCAATCAGTAAAATTACCAGTGATATTCAGCTTAATATACCCGGCATTTGTTGGTATGGTTTCCCGTACTTCGTCCTCGAACCGGTAGCCGAAACAGTTGAAGAGTTTCCGGAGTTGAGACCGTTTAGTGGAGTAGTTTGTAAGCCGGGACAGCTATTTATTGCCACAAAAAATCATTGGATAGTACCGGCTTATATGATCTTGATGTATGGGTCCGGTGGTAAATTTCATCAGGCCAAGAAAAACGGTGAAGAACAGATTTTCACCGAAACCAGTAGAGAAAATCTCTTAATAGCACCTTTTGGGCGAAATCCCAAACGGTTTGAGGGTTCCTCTAGTTCTATAAGGGAAGCTGAAGCTGACTTCAAAGAAAAATGGCCGCGCAAAAAGTTATATGTAAGCTAACAGTAGCATGACGAAGCTAAAGCTACGGTGAAGCACGTCACGCTGTTAAAATAGCACAGGGGGTTGCTCTTACCTGCCCTCTGTGCTGGTTTTTGAGAGGAAAAAGATATGAAAAATTACATGGTGGTAAATGACAAAAAGATTGAGATTTCGCAGGAGACGGCGGATAATCTGAAACAGAAGCTTGGAGAAAAAGTTACTTATTCTGTTGGTGATAGATTCATGGCAGAGGGGAATAAATGTATTCTTGTGATGGGTAATTACAATGAGGCAAGCATGATAACTCTTAGAAGTGGCATGAGACACAATAGCCCTATAACGGTTGGTGATATTCGTAAAATCACTAAAGCCGAGCTTGAAAAAATATGTAGCTGTCATCCTATCCGTTACTGGGACCGCCAAAAGAAAATTAAAACATGATGATAAACTTAATTCACCCAACATTTTTCCCGATTGGCATATCGCTGCCGTGGCTCGGGATATTAATTAACCGTGCACCATACTACCACGAGCTAAAGATAAAACATTGTATGACAGTCGTCGGAAAAATATTTTTTATAACATTTGCATTTGTTATCGGGAGAAAAAAACATGTTCCGTAAACTATGGTATTGGATTAAATACGCCATAGCATACATCCGTGGGTGGAGACCTCGGCCACGGTTAGTATCGTGGCGTCTCGGTAAGAGGAGGAACTGGCCGTGTCCTTGCCGCAGTGGAAAAAAATATAAAAAATGTCATTGGAACTCAGATTATAAGGTGGCGGTATGAATCGTAGGGAATTTTTTAAATTAACAGCAGTCACGATAGCTATTCCGTTGGTTCCAATGACTGCGTTTAAAAAACATCCCAAGACGTTTAACTGGACAAAAAAACCTTATAGAAATATCAAGGGTGTTTATCTGATGTGCTGTTATTATACGCGTTCCAATGGCCATTACCATTGCAAAATGATGTTAATGGAAACTGGGCACATAAAAAAGAATAAGACTATAGTTGAATCAAGATCGCACGCAATTATCGGTGGTGCATGGGAACCTACAAAAAATGCCGTATGGAAGTTTCGTAACGGTCATGGAACCATTGAAAAGAAATATATTAGGATGCTTTCTTAATGACAGGTAAAAACCCAAAAGAAGCTTGCGGGGTAATAAAAAATCCGTATTCTACCATAAGCCAGGCCGTCATGGCCGAAGTCGGAATTGCTATGTTGGAAGGTGCCCGTAAATATGGCCGACATAACTATCGCACGACAAACATTACAGCCTCGATTTACTATGATGCTGTACGGAGACACATAGACGCATGGTGGGAAGGCGAAGACATTGATCCAGATACTGGTATCCACCATGTTACCAAAACCATCGCTTCTCTAACAGTCTTGCGTGATAGTATGATACAAAATAAAATTTACGATGATCGACCCCCTAAAACTCCCCCGGAACATCGGGAGTATATAAAGGGGCTAATGGCAGGTGTGCTGGAGCGCCTGCCGAAGTCGGTCGAGCCGTTTACTGAGAGGAATAAAAAATGAATAATATATTAGCATTGGGCTGTCCCCATGAACCAGTGGCTCACCCTAAGTTTATGGAGTTTTGTAAAGACCTTCAGGAAGAATGGAAATGTAATCAGGTAGTTATTGCAGGTGATCTTGCAGATTTCAGTGCAATAAGTTTTCACGCTAGTCATCCTGATTGCCCGGGGCCAAAGGATGAGTTTGATCTGACTTACGCTGCTATTCAAAAGTGGTATAAAGCTTTTCCAGATGCTAAAATTTGTATTGGCAATCACGATGCTAGAGTTATACGTTTGGCTGAGTCGGTTAATATTCCAAGTAAATTTATCAGGAATTTTAATGATATATTTAACACACCAAAGTGGACCTGGGAGTATGAATTTATTATTGACAAAGTTTATTATTTTCACGGCACTGGTAATGGCGGCATACATCCAGCATATAATGTGGCCAAAAAAATGTTAATGTCTGTAGTGATGGCACATATTCATACCGCTGCCGGTGTTAAATGGCTAGCCAGCCCACAGCGTAGAATTTTTGGTATGGACTTAGGTTGCGGCATAGATGATTCAGCCATGCAATTTGCCTATGGTAAACACATGAAGCAAAGATCAATACTCGGAGCCGGTGTAGTGCTTAATGGTAAACAAGCTTATCACGAAATTATGCCAATGGGTCCGGGGGAAAGGTACCACAGATAATGGAAACTATATGTACATATACAGGAAAAGCATTTTGTCTTGAGAACATTAAACCAGAGAATATATGCATCGAAGATATAGCTCATGGATTGAGTATGCTGTGTAGATATAATGGACAATGCAGTAAATTTTATTCTGTTGCCGAACACTGTGTCTTACTTTCTAGGATAAAATACATGTCAGGAACACCACTGGCTCGATTACTGCACGATGCTGCAGAAGCATATATAGGGGATGTTGCCAAGCCGTTGAAAAATTTATTGCCACAATATAAAACTTTGGAACACAATATACAAAAGGTCATCGCTGAAAAATACCAAGTGGATTTTGAGGAGGTCAAGGCCGGTGATATAATGATGCTGGAGATAGAAGCAAATTCAATCATGCACGATGAATTTTTCAATATTCATAACGGTAATAGTTCTTACACTTTAAGACCGCGGACGGAATCCTCAATAGAAATAATAGGGTGGGGTCCTGAGATTGCAGAGAAAGAATTTCTTATGCGGGCGGCGGTTCTGGGGATTGCGAAATGAAATCCTGCGACAACTGCTGCCGTGAATTTGACTCCTATGGTTGGATATGCCCGTACTGTTGCTACGACTCCACCCCAAATGGTGTAAACCCCGAGGATGGGATAACAGACGATGAAATCGATGAAATTATTGGAGGCGCGGAATGATAACTAGTGGTATGAAAACCAGTAATACATATGAATGGGCTACTCCACAGCAGTTATTTGATGAGCTTGATAAAGAATTTAACTTTACATTAGATCCATGCTGCACAAAAGACAACGCTAAGTGTCGTATATATTATACTAAAGAACAAGATGGTTTATCTCATAACTGGAATGGTCATCGGGTGTTTATGAACTCTCCGTATGGCAGACATATAAGTAATTGGTTGTGTAAAGCGTTTGAAGCTAAGGCTATGGTGGTATGTTTAGTGCCAGCTAGAACTGATACTAGGTGGTGGCATGATTATTGCATGAAAGCAAACGAGATAAGGTTTGTTAAGGGCAGACTTTATTTTAATGACGGAGAAGGACGAGCACCATTTCCATCGGCAGTAATAATATTCAAAGGAAAAATGAGATGTACAAAAGAAACCCAAAACAAATTGGTAGTAAACTCTATGATTGTAAACCGCAAACCGGTAAATGTCCAGTAGGATGTAACCAATGTTTTTATAACCGATCGGGTGCATTTTATGTTGATATACATAAACCTCACATGCCGCCGCCCGAAGAAGTTGACGGCATAATGCGGGTGAACTGCGGGCATGACTCCAATAAAGAACGTGAGCGGGTAATAAAAGAAACAGAAATTTATCCACATAGGTTTTTTAATACCTCGATTCCTAAATTCGATTTCCCAGCCCCAGTAGTGTTTACGGCCAATGCGAAAGAGGAAGAATGTGCTATTATGTTGTCTAAAATTCCAAGCAACTTAATGTTTGTAAGGCTTAGAGTGTCTTCAACCAATACCACTCACATAGAATCTGCCGTGTGGCATTATTCTTTACGCGAAGTCCCAGTTGTGCTAACGTTTATGGCTTATTATGACAAAGAACCTAAGTGTAGGGGCAACTATGAATGGAAGCAGAGACATATAAATTCATACTGGTGCCCTACACGAAAGTTTATGGTTAAAGTATTGCATAATATGAAACAGGTGAGCGGTAGATTGGTATCTCTATGTAGTGATTTAGACTCTTATAAATGTATGGACTGTAGAAACTGCGAAACATATTACTGGCAGACAATAAAACACATGAAGGAAGTATCCTTATAAATCCTTGAAATTATTGGAGACGTGGAATGAGCAAGCCACCACCAAAATGTAGGTTAATACTAGGTGACTGTTTGGAAATTATGCAAGATATACCTGATGGGTCAATTGATATGGTCATGGTAGACGTGCCTTACGGTACCACTGCCTGTAAATGGGACTCAATCATACCACTAGAACCGATGTGGAAACATCTAAAACGTATTATTAAGAAAAACGGTGCTATCGTTATGACAACCTCGCAGCCGTTCACAAGTGTTCTGGTGTGTTCTAATATTAACCAGTTCAAGCATGAGTGGATATGGGAAAAGGCTGTTGGCTCTAATTTTGCTACACTAAAATATCAGCCAATGAAAGAACATGAAAATATAATAGTGTTTGGCAAAGGACGGGTTAATTATTATCCAATTATGCAAGCAAGAAAAGGCTCTGGAGCAAAACGCCTAAAAACCCCATATCACACCAACAGCGAGCAAGGCGGCGAGTGTATAGGAAAGCTTACCAGAACCAACGCAGGCAAGGACTACGATAAAGAAATGCGAAACCCATCTAGTGTGCAGTTTTTCAACAACAGGGCGTCAGGAGATAGAGGGCTTCACCCCACCCAAAAACCAGTAGCCCTAATGGAATATCTAATCAAGACTTACACCAATGAGGGAGAGACTGTGCTTGATTTTACGATGGGTTCTGGCACAACAGGAGTGGCATGTAAAAACCTCGGCAGAGACTTTATCGGAATAGAACTAGATAAGAAGTATTTCGAGATCGCGAAGAGACGTATTCGTGGAACTTAACTGGCAAAACATATTAACCAAGATAGGCTACCCGCCCACGGTCCTCGTCCTCGATTTCGAGACATTTTTCGACGTTGGTTACACGCTGACTACCATACCGATCGTTGAGTATATCGCTGATCCACGGTTCGAGTTTACTGGTTTTGGATCGTTTGAAATGAGGCGACCGTTTGACGATCCATTTAATGCTAGCTTTTCACCACCTGATCGCATCGAAGGAAAACTGGAATATTATCAGGAATCATATGGTGATGAATTTAAAAACTGTACCGTGGTTGGGGCTAATTTATCCTTCGACGCAATGATTCTGGCGATGAAGTTTGGTATTTATCCAAAGTATACAATAGATATTCAGGATATTGCTCGATACTTCGACCCTAAACAACACGTATCGGTAGAAGCTCTGGCTCAACGCCACGGCTATGAGGCCAAGGGTGATACAAAACAATTTAAGGGGCTTCGGTGGGAGGACATGACATATGAGCAGAAATCAAAGATGTATAAATATTGCAGGCATGATGTATTTCTCGAAGCAAACTTGTTTAGAGACTTATTGCCCACGTTACCGCGTCCTAAGAAAGAACTTTGGCTGGCTCACCATACGCTGGAGCTGTTCACTAAACCAAGGTTTGATTTTGATTTTAAACTTGCCCGAGATATTCATTTTGGGATGAAAAAAGAGTTGGGCGGTTGCTTGAAGGGGGTAGGTCATACTGCCAAGGAGCTTAGTGGGTCGATTAGCTTTGTACAAATTTTACTCGATAAATTACCTGATGAAGAATCATTACCCACTAAATTTGGCAAGCCTACTAAGAACATGATACCACTTACCGGAGAAAACAAGATATTGGCGTGTGCCGCTGCCGATGAAGGCAGAAAAATATTACTGGAACACGCTGATCCTGAAATCAGGAAGTTAATGGAAGCAAAAATTGCGATAACATCCTGGCCAAAATGGATGAAACGTGTTAAGTCTCTGGCGATGCAAGCTAAAGCACATGATGGTAAGGTACCAGTGCCTCTGCGTTATTGTGGTGCCCACACCAAACGGTGGACTGGAACGCAGAAGGTTAATCTACTAAACCTAGGGGGAGTGGGGAGAGGTGGATCAGGTACTCACCCGCTAATCTCTCAGGTCAGGAATTTGCTGGTCGCCCCCGAAGGTTTTGTCTTGGGTATTGGCGATGCTGCACAAATTGAACTTAGATTAGCTGCTTGGTTTGCCGGTGAGGAAAAGTTATTGAAAGGGCTTAAAAATGGTGAAGACATTTATAGTGAGTTTGCCACTGACTTATTCGATGAGCCGGTCCATAAACCGACCGGTAACGAGACGCCGCGTGAGCAGAAGCGTCTCACAATACAACGAGGTTTTGGCAAGGATCATGTCTTGGGAGATATATATGGAATGGGACCCGATACAGCCTATAAAAGATGTATGGCAAATCCAGAATTAAGACCCTTATTTGATAACGGTACATATACGTTTGCTTTTGTAGAGAAGGGCATCAAAACATTCCGTATGAAATATCGTATGATAGTTAAGTTGTGGGATGATGTGGAGAAAGCGTTTAAATATGTAACCAAATTTAAGAATGAAACTGTCACATTACGACAGAATCTGAAATTTTATAATGAAAATGGTACCACGATCATAGAGTTACCATCAGGGAGCAAACTTTATTATCCCTATGCTAGTGTATCCGGTGCCGGTAAATATAGTGATGCCGGTTATGAGCACGGTAAGGTATATGGAGCTATGCTGGTAGAAAACATTATGCAGTCAGTATCAAGAGAACTACTCATTGATGTAATATATTCGTGTGAGGAATTGCTGTATGATGTGTTATTACATACGTATGACGAGGTGGTATGTCTTATATGTGAAGGGGATGAGAAAAGAGCGATGAGAAACATTAATAGACTTATGCGCCATGTGCCTGCGTGGGCATCTGGTTTACCCCTTGGATCAGAGGGATTTACTACTAAGTTTTTTAGGAAATAAACTATAAATATGTAGCCAGACGTTACGAGTTAGTATACATATATGTAGTTATTTCTTAAAATGTTGTGATTTCCTATATAGGAAATACATGGGAAATAGGAAAAAGACCAAAAAACAGACGTTCCAGAGCTACCATGACCACATTTTGCAAAAACCGACAAAACGAAAGTCGATCCCGACAAAACCGACTATTGCCTGTGAAGATGTGCTGGAGCATGAAGTTTTATCGGGCTGCATGAGTTGGTTAAGTAAACGAAGAATAATCGGTGATAGGAATAATGTTGGCAAGTTTGACCCTCGCGACACAGGGGAACTGATGCAGTTCGGTATTGTAGACGGGGGGGATTGGATCGGCCTGCTTCCAAACGGTCGTCACCTGGAAATCGAGTGCAAACGAGGACGAGGTGGAACGCTGAGTGTTGGCCAGCAGAAAAGAAGAAAAAAGATTTTAATGAACAACGGAGTGTATCTTATCGTACATAGTGCAGAGGAATTAGAATTGTTAATGGAAAAGTATTTGAAAGGGTAAAGGAAATGTTTAAAAGAGTAATTATGTTTTTAGCTTTGAAAGTAGTTGAAGTGGCCGCAGCTTTTCTTGTGGTTATTAAATTTCCATCATGGTTGGGCGGGTGGATTCATTCATGGACAGGATGGTGGTGTGCTAATTGCCAAGAAAACAATTGTGCCCCAAATTGGATTATAGGATTTTCTGGTGTCACGTTTGTTGTTGCTGTAACAATTTGTACGGGGTTAATTATCATTGGACTCGATGCACTTATTACAAAAAACTGGGAATGGGCTGGGAAAATAGCCAATGAGTATTAGAAATAACTGGCGACTATCCGCCACACGGATCAAAACATTTAAAGCCTGCCCCATGAGGCATTGTCTGAAATATATCAAGCGGGTATATAAGTCCGAGGAGCAAGACGCCCTCCGCATGGGTACTAACTGGCACACACTTCTCGAAGTCTACTCGCGTAACAATGATTTCGACGAGGCTATCAAAGCACTCGATGATGCTTATGAAAATAAGCCCATTAGTAAATCATACGAGGATTGGGAAGCAGAGAAAGCTAAATTAGCCTACAGTTTGTCCGGTTATATTTGGTACTATCAGAACGATGAGTTCGAGACACTGGCAAGAGAGATACCGTTCTCTCTTAAGTTAATTAATCCAGAGACCGGAGCTACCCTTCCTAATGTAACCGTTGATGGCGTTATCGATAAGATAATACGCAAGGATGGCAAGGTAATGATTGAAGAGCACAAATCCACCTCCTCATCTGTAGAGCAAGATAGTAAGTACTGGGGCAGCTTACGACTCGACACCCAGACCACGTTGTATGAGTATGCAGCTATACAGCTACAGAAATCCGGTACATTAGAACAGTTCGGTATAAAAGCTGATGATCCGATGATACAGGGTGCGTTGTATGATGTATGGCGGAAGCCGGGCATATCACCGAAGAAAATCACACAAGCACTGACAGCAGAGTTAATCGAAACAGGTGAATATTGCGGGGGAATATTTAAAGTAGCAGAAGAAGTCGATAATGTAATACTGGTAAACGGTGTGGTCGCTGAGGTAGAAGTTGGTAAAAAAGCTAATGCTATCCGCGAAACCGCTGACATGTACGGCGCTCGATTACTTCAGGACATCCAGGAACGGCCAGAGTTTTACTTCGCACGTAAACCACTGCCGAGGACCACGGCTGATATGAAACGGTTCCAGTGGGAATTGTATAATATCTACCAGACCGCCAGGAACATGGACAAGAACGACGCATGGTATTGTGATGAGTCTCAGTGTGAGGCTACATATCACTGTGATTATATTCCGATTTGTTACAATAATATTAATGTAGATGAGTATCTACCTGAAGGGTTTGTTAGAAAGGAAACTACTGATGATAAAGCAAAATCAGCTACCTAAAAGTATCAAACTACTGGTTCAACATTATGGTGCCTGGATAGTAGGTGGGAGTGCTAATCCTGATGCCCTAATATCTACTGTTAGGGACATAGATGTGGTAGTACCATTTAGCAGATGGAACGAAGCTTCGTCTTTGATACCAACTGATGCTAAAATAAATGAATATGGCGGATGGAAGTTTAAGCAGAGGGGTTTAATTATAGATGTGTGGCCAGAAGATTTGTCAGTTTTGATGCTGAACCATAAGCTCAAGTATATATGGCAGCCAAGGTTTAACATACTTTATGAAAAAGTTTAGAAAGGAATAGGAAAATGCCACCACCAAAAGTTAAAAAAAGTCCACCCCCACCTGCTAGTGGGAAGAAAAAATTATCCGGTAAGACACGCCGTGTAGAGGACTGGTCCAGTGAAGGGGAAGGCCAACGTATTATACTCGTGGCAGACTCTGGTATGGGCAAAACCACGTTGGCTTCCATGCTGCCCAAGCCCGTGTTTATAGGTTGTGATGAAGGTGGCCGTATGATAAAGAATCCACGCACTGGTGAAAACCTTAAACGTATTACTGGGGTTGAGGATTACTACGATGTAAAAGAAGTTATGCGGGACTACAGCTTATTTGATGGTTATGAAACTGTGATAGTTGACACTGTAACGATGGTTGATACTTGGATGAGTCCGTGGGTAGTTGAGAACGTAAAGACCGAAAAGGGTGCCAGCGTTAAAAACATCGTGGCTTATGGTTTCAACAAGGGATACCAGCATATTTATGATACGTTTACTGGATTTCTTACAGACTGTGATGCCTTGGTACGCGCTGGAAAAACTGTAGCTCTACTCGGTCAGAGTGCTCCTGCCAAGGTTGCAACAAGTGGTGAGGACTATCTGCGCGATGAAATAAGATTACAACACCAGAATAAATTTTCAAACGTATACCAAGCTAATGAGTGGGCCGATCATGTGTTGCGAATACATTACATCGATATTACTGTCGATCAGAAGAAAGCTAAAGGCACAACAGAGAGGGCAATATTCTTTAAGCCCGAGCCACATTACTTTGCTAAGTCCCGTACTCTCCCGCTGGATATTGAGTGTGTAACATTTGAAAACCCGGAAGATGACAGCATCTGGCGTATGTTGTTCCCGGAAAATTATTAACGTTGCTTGAAAGGAAAAGGAAATGAAATTTATTGACAGATTATTTGGTTACAAAGACCCGGAAGTAGACAGCACCGAGGACAGAATCAGAAATGTTTTAAACGAAATCCTTGGTAATAAGGTAGAAAATATCTACGAACTTACCAACAATGTCAAGGCTCTTATCGACCCCGATGATGCGCCTGAAAAACTTCGGTTTGAAATTACAAGGCTGAAGAAACAACTTAGTACAGCAAAGAATGAACTTGCTGATGTTAAAGCTCAGAAGGTGCGTGAAGAGCGAGAAGTATTGCACCTTGTTAAGATCAAGAAGGAACAGTTGGAAGTTGAGTTTGAAAAGAAGACACTGAAACTTCAGGCTGGTATGAAGGACAAAGAACTTGAAATGCAGGATAATTATTTTGCCCAATTTATTGATCGGCTTGATAAACAAGCGGCTGAGATGGCCGGTGTTCATGGTCGTATCCTTGACAGTCTCCCACGGCTTGAAAACATGGTAAAGGTATCAACGCAAACTGGTGCAGTCAGCGACGAAGTTATCATTGAAAGTGATGGATAGGGATGGCTTCTTACGACATAATTCATGACATGGATGTGGAAGAATTCTTAGAGAGGTCATCGGGTGAATCTTTTAGGGTTTTGGCGGCTGGACATACGACGGTTAAAAACCGAATGAAAGCGCATAGTGCAAACTATGATGCAATTAGTGGTAAAGTGTTAATAGACTTTACCGTTGAAGATCACGATGTGCCGTGGGGTAACGAAAATTTAAATCGTGAAATTGATATTGTAGACCACATTAGATATAAACACCGTATGTATAAAAACAATCCACTCATGACAGTATCGGGGGTAGAGCGCCGGACTTCCAACACATTGATGATGACTCCGGAGCAGAGTTACTTTATAAAGCCGTCTGCACCTCCGGAGCGATACGGTAAGTCACCGTTTGATTATTTCAATAAGGTGCAGAAATGTATGGCTGAGAGCCTGGGGTGGAAGAAATGGGGTTCTGGTGCAATAATGGAACCCAAACCCAAATCACCGCTCGATGAATTACGTAGTGAAGTAGATGAATGGTTAAAAGACGCATTAACTTAATTAGGAGAACGAAATGAGCTTGATTGACAGAGTAGGATTATTTAAGGTAGAAATAATTGATTCAGGAGTAGTCGCCACAAAGGAGTTGGCCCCCGGCGAAAGAGATGATGGTTCTTTGGGGGGGCTGCCCCAATTTGTGGTAACAGTACGAGCAGAGGAAATGTATGATGGTGAGAACTGGATAGACTGGTCAGAATATGACCAAGAACTTACGGGGTATTTAATATTAAAAAATCACAATAAGAAAGACAGTTTCAAGACCGAGTTTGTTATGGATGCCACCGGTTGGGATGGTAAATCTTATGCAGAGCTTGATGCTTTGGACTTGGCCGGCAGAAAAATTAAGGTCGAGATTACCGAGAATGAATTTGAGAACAAAACGAATCTTCAAATTAATTGGATCGGCTCTCTTGATGCCAATCCTAATCGTGGTGTGAAAAAGCTCGACGCCAAGGCATTGAAATCCCTCGATGCTAAGTTTGGCAGAAAGGTCAAGGCCAAGCCTGCAAAGGCTGAGTCTAAAAGCAAAGCAAAGGTACCCCCCAAGTCAGCCCCCAAGAAGTCGGCTCCCAAGGGTAAGTCGAAGACAGAGGGCTACACTAAAGATGAAGCGTGGGATCGCCTCTGTGACAGTGAACTGTGGAAGGATAAAGTAGATGGCAGGGAGATGTCAGAAGCTGTATTGACAGACTTGTGGTCCAAGGCCATCGAAGAGATGGGCGACGACGAAGATAAGTTCTCGGATGAATCTTGGTTTATTATCCATGAGAAACTTTCTAATGTTATTTTTAAATTTTAAGGAAATGAGATATGGACGAGCAAGGAAACGCGTTAAATGAAGTTGTTGAAGCAGAAGTAACCGGCGATGGCACGATAGAGGCAGAGTTTGAGCCAGAGCCGCAGCACATTGATATTGAGGTTGTTGAGTTGGAGACGGTGCCAGAAGTAGAACCAGTACCGGAACCACGTGTGGATAAGCTACCAAAGGTTTATACTACAGCAGACATGGCAGCTAAGATCAACGATATCATTGACGCTATAAGTTAAGGAATCCATGGCTAAGAAAAACATCACGGAATTGTATGAAGCATACCAGGGTAACATATTTCCTGGTATGCTTTCTTTGTTATCCCAAGACCTAGGAGTGAGCGGAGACTCTCTGACCAAACTGGGCCTGGGTTACAACCCCGCTAAGAATGTATGGGTGTTCCCCGAGCGTGACTCAGAGGGTGAGATAACAGGACTGGTATATCGAACTCACGATGGATTTAAGTTTACCGAAAAGGGTAGTAAACGCGGCCTTACCTACGCGTTTAACCAAAACTTTGAAGTCGGTGATCGTAGATACAATAGTGGTAAACATAATTGGGTTCGGACATCAGCCAAACATCCATGCCCGGTGTGCCATAAGAATGACTGGTGCTTGGTATCTGCTGAGAGTCCATCGGACCCTGGGGCGGTGTTGTGCGAGAGGGTATCTGAAGGGTCAAGGAAACAGCTTGAGTCTGGTAGTTATCTCCATATTCTTAAAGACACCGGTGAACTTGGAGGCAAGGGTAGAGTTATTTATGAATCAGACCTCCCGATTATAATAGTCGAAGGCCAGACTGACACTGCCGTTGCCATGGATATGGGGTTCGTGGCCATTGGTAGACCAAGTGCAGTGTGCAACACGGCCGAGCTAGAAAAAATTGTAGCCGGTAAAGCTGTTATCATAATCGGAGAAAATGATGATACTGTCGGTGTTGCCGGTATGGAAAAGACCTTTATAAATTTAGAGGGCAAGTGTAAAACAGTTACAAAAGTTTTACCACCTGATGGATCAAAAGATTTACGATCGTGGATTAGCAGGTTCGGCATTGGTTACGGAGAATTTTTGGAGTATGTAGAAAAGCATGGTGAAACGGGCAACCCATCTTATGTCCTTCCTAATGGTACCGGCCTTACTGTGGCAAGGGCATGGATTAATCGTGACCGTACCGAAGATGGGTACCCTACAGTTAGGAGTTACAAGGGTAGGTGGATAGCGTTTAACGAGGGGAAATACGAACTGTGTGAGAAAGAGATATTAAGGGGCGAAGTTTATAGATTCCTTGATGATAAACACTACGTCAAGGAAGGGTCCAAAGGAAAAGAAGTGCTTCCATTCCAACCTAGCAGCAGGCTGGTAACAGATGTGCTGGATGCTCTCTATTCCTTTGGACCTATTACGAAAGACCCGCCTCTGTGGCTCAAGCATGATCGCCATGGTATGCCGGACCCGGTGGATTTGATACCATTTAAGAATGGTATATTAGATGTGCAGAAATACTTACAAGGTGAGGTAAAATTATATGATTCTACACCTAACCTATTTACTTTTACAGCATTGCCATTTGACTTTGACGAGGATGTGGAATCAGAACTCTGGTTGTCATACTTAGATGATATATTTAATCAGGACACTGAAAAGATAGAATTATTACAGGAGTGGTTTGGATATAATCTGGTACCCGATATGACCTATGAAAAACTGATGATGTTTATTGGCAGGCCGCGTTCCGGTAAGGGTACTGTGCTCCACGCCATGGCCTCGATGCTTGGGAATGAACAGGTGTGCAGCACCAGCTTTAGGCAATTATGTGGTGATTTCGGGTACGAATCATTGATAGGTAAGTTGGCTGCTTTATTGGGTGATGCTAAGGTTCCAAGGCAGGCTGACTCTGCTCAGGCATTAGAAAAAATACTCCAGATAACGGGTGGTGATCCGGTGGGAGTTAATAGAAAAGGTATCCGGGCCTTACCGCAGGTCTATTTATCTTGCCGCTTTACAATGGCGATGAACCTGTTACCGTATTTACCGGATCACGCCCAGGCTCTGGAGCCACGTATCAACCTGATTAAGTTTACCAATAGTTATGTGGGTCGGGAAGATCGATCCTTGAAGCGTAAACTTAAAGAGGAAGCGCCGGCTATTATCCCATGGGCGTTAGAGGGTCTCAAACGGCTCAGGATAGTCCAGGAGTTTACCGTCCCTGGAACATCGGCCAAGGCAATGGACGACCTTAGAGCCATGACTACGCCAGCGTGGTCGTTTGTCAAGGAGTGCTGTAACACTGGTGGTGATGAAGTATCAATCGAGCAGGATAAGATGTTCGGGGCGTGGGCGGCGTGGTGCGTGGGTAGAAATATGAGGGCCGGGTTTCGGTCACACTTCAGTCAGATGCTGATGAGTGTTTGCCCTAATGTAATAACGGATCAAAATATCGTGAACAAAAAGACAATACCAACGTATAGTGGTATAGAATTACAGCCGTGGGTGATCGGTGAATTGTTAGGTAAACCGTAGGAAGCGAGATAAAAAAATGAACACACTAGATATACTTTTATGTGCGGGTACAGGTAAGTTCTCAAAAATTATCCAGCGGACTAATAAGATTATGGGATATACCGGAGTCGATGCTGATATATCGCATGTGGCGATGATAATGAAAACCAAGTATGCCGGACTGTTCGTCTTTGAATCCACCACCTTAAACAAGTGGTGCAATAAGTCCGGTGTCCAGATCAATCCTTACGACGAATGGCTAAAGAACTACGACGGTGATGTATACGTCCGCAGGCTGGCTTGTAAGCCACCTCACGACGTGGCCGAGTGGATGTGTGAGCAAGTCGGACGACCCTATGAAAATGGCCTGGGCGGATCACTGGAGCTTGCTACAACCTACCTGCCTATGGACAGAACCCGTTTTGGTAGGTGGTTAAGGGGTAAAATGAAGACTGTGGAGGCGCATTGTAGCGAAATTGACGCCGAGTGCCTGCAATACTTTGGCCTGATGAGCGGCAAAGTAAGTGCCAGCAAATTACCTCCGCCGCTGTGGTATGGTCCTGGCTTGGATGGAATTTTAAACTGTCGTGTAAATGAGCCGGAGAAGATAAAATGAAGCAAAATGTTATTATCTGTGGAGACTGCCTTGATATTATGAAGGATATGCCGGATAACTCGGTAGACCTTGTATTCTGTTCACCGCCTTACGAAGATGCTAGAACCTACGGAATGGATTATAAAATTAAGGGGCAGGATTGGGTTGACTGGTGTATGCCAAGATACTTAGAATGCGTGAGAGTGTGCAAAGGCCTCGTGGCGTGGGTGGTTGAGGGAAGAACCCGGCAATTCAAATATTCTGCAACGCCGATACTACTTATGGCTGATCTTCACCGTGCTGGAGTAAAACTTAGGAAGCCGCCTCTATACCAGCGTAACGGAATCCCCGGCTCAGGCGGTCCTGAGTGGCTGGCAAATAAGTATGAATTTATCGCGTGTGCAAGCAAGGGACGGTTGCCGTGGTCGGATAATACAGCCTGTGGGCATCCGCCAAAATGGAAACCGGGCGGTGAAATGTCACACAGGACCACAAATGGGGTCCGCACCAACAGGAAGGCAAGCCGGAATCGCCGGACAGATGGAAGTCGAGAGAAAAGAGCTTACTTTGCGCCTGCGTTATCGAATCCGGGCAATATCATTAATTGTGGAACTTGCGGCGGGGATAATATAGGAAATAAATTGGCCCATGAGAACGAGGCCCCATTCCCAGAAACTCTTGCTGAATTTTTTGTTAAATCGTTTTGTCCTCCAGATGGTATCGTTATGGACCCATTCTCAGGGTCTGGGACAACAGTTGCAGTTGCATATAAAAATGGCCGGAAGTATATTGCGATAGATATTCGACAATCTCAAGTTGATCTTACAAAAAAAAGAATAGAAGAGAAGATAAAATGAACTGGGGAAGAATATTTATCGTAGCAATGATGATAACAACACTTATATTAATGATGTCATTAGTACAGGGGTGTATTCAAAAATAAAACCCCGCCCCCAGCCGGAGCCAAGGACGGGTCGGAAAAGGAAAATCAAGCTTTAAATATTACATACGCTAATCTGGCAAGCAGACTTACAGCGGTGACAAACATAGCACTGTAGAACCAATACGAGAGTTTTTTAAACGTATTTAATCGGTCGATCTGAACAGTTATTGGGGGCTGTCCGTTGCCGATAAACAATTTATCGTGCAGAGTCTGGATCATTTTCTTAAGCTCGTTTATGTCTTCTTTAATGGTGCTCATTTATTATCTTCCGCCTACTTGAGTTACAGTAATATTTAAATGGTCTATCGTTAAAATCTTTCCGCTTGATGTTGTGTTTTTTATGGCTAAACTTACCTGGCCGTTTGTAGGAACATCAATAATAGTGTGGCCTTGAAGATTTCTTTCTTTGTTTATCGCTGCATATTGTTCATGCCCGATCCCTTTGTCTGTTTGGATCGTATCATTGACCATAATCCCGCTTTCTACATGCTGATCTCCGCCCGCAACACTGTTAATCTCTGCGGTAAAACTATATGTTACCAAATAATGTCCTGCTTTTTCGCACAGTAAATAATGATCGTCCGGAAATGTAACAAGGTTTAATTCCGGTGCAGTAATATTAGTGGTTGCTGCATCAACTTCGACCCAAACATTTACAGTGGTCATTGTTACATTAAATGTAGCCTCATCTGTTTGTTGGGCTTCACCATAAGGCAACCCTGTTCCAGCACCTACCCAATAAGTATCACCGTCGGCTTCGACTTTTAGTTCCGTTGTACCAGGATTGCCGAGATTAATGCTTGAACCCGCATAAAGATCGAGTGTGCCATCTGCATTAACATATTCAATAAATCTTACACCTTGTGCAGATAATCCTACTTCCTCTTCATTGGTAGTAGCATATAAACCACTATCTCCTATCAATTTAATTTCTGGGTCGGCAGCTGTACTTGCCATTGGAGCAAAAAACCCTGAACTACCTGTGATAAGAGCACCTGCTGTAAAAGCATCGTCAGTTTTTAATATATTAGCAACACTAGAGTATAGATTTGCATTTGGTACTGCCGTTCCATTTTGTCCAAATACTAATCCTCCAGTCCCTAAAATTTGAAGTCTTGGGTAGGCCTCATTTTTTACTCCAGCGGCAAATACAGTATTCGCAGTAGCATCTGCAATAAGTGTGGTAATATGCTTACCACCCGTTCTAAAAGTAACGCCGTCATTTGCAATAAAAGAACCCCCACCCAACCAAGTAGACCATCCTGTAAGAGAAGAAAATTTAATTAAAGGCTCTAGTCTGTCTGAATTACTTATCCCTGACAAATCCAAATACTCATTTGTCCCATTAAGAGTAAGACTGCCAGCCAGAAGTACATCGCCAGCAGCATCAATAGTCATCCGGGACGTATTATTTGTGCTGAAGTGCATTGCTGCATTTTGGCGGTTTATGAAAGCAATGTCATTATTGGAAGCTGTCATACTTCCGAGATACCAAAGCTGTGTATTTGTATTATAGGCACTATGTCCCGTAATAACTGAATTAGAAAATTCAGTATCCCCTGAACCAGTTACGTGAAACATACCGCTTTGAAAACCGCCGATATTTCCTGCTGGTTTAGCACCTTTAACTTCTAACGGAGCGTTTGGAGCAGTTGTCCCAATTCCGACGTTGCCACCCTGTAATATTGTTAATTTAGGGTCCCCCAGTATTGAGCCTGTTGAAATCATAAATTCATCATTTGAGGCATCATTTCCAAAAGTCCATTTACTACTTGAACCGTTTCTTATTCTTATTGTTGCATCTTCAGCCTCTAATGATTGCAAAAGCAGTTGTACACTAGCCCCCGAATTTTTAATATGGAGTTTTACTTCTGGACTATTAATCCCAATCCCTAATCTATTATTTGTATCATCCCAAAACAGATTAGAATTATCCTGTGACACTAGCCCGTTTACTCCCGCAAAAACTACAGAGCCTTGTGTTAGCCCAGAAAGAGTTAAAGAATCTCTGTTCTCCCATAAACCAGAAGCATTAACTTGCAGTATTTGGTTCTCGGCGATACCGGATAAAACAGTATCGGAAAGGTTGTTTAGAGATAGTTGGAATATACGGCTCATTCCATTTCTCCTATACGCATTTCATTAGCAGCTTTAAGTTTTGCCCTTCTAAGTATAGTACTGGCCATCTCGTATTTTGTGTAGCTATCTATATTAGTTATATCCCAGATAGATCGCATTGATTCAAATATCTCGTTAATGTTTTTTGCTGTTTTTTCTTGGTATTCTTTATATTGTTCATCGTTTAATCTCCACTGGCCGACTTCCCTATTAACCCCCCCGATACGGAGTTTCATTTCTTCAAAGTCTGCGAGTAATTCTTTGTTGACCCGTTTCATAACAAACCGTTCAGACTTTCTGGCATCCAGTCCTTGTTTTCTAAGGAAGTTTACACTGTTGCTTTCAAACCTAGCTTCTCTTTCGAGTTCACCGATACCTGGATGGTTGACAAGAATATCTCTATCGAGTATTGTAACCTCTGACCATGTAAGTTGGTCATAGTCTTTACCGTATGTTTGCCTTGATAAAGAATCTTTAGCCAGTTCAAGCTCCGCAAAAGGTGCAAGTTCCCATGTCTGGACACCTATTCCATGGAATGCTAATCCGGCACTTATTGGTAACTGACCATCTTGTTCTTGGAATTTAAGGGCATCTATCACATCTTGGGCAAACAAGGGAGTTAAAAGATTAGCAGTGGCTTTGGTAAGAAAGTTACTAGTTGCTTCTACAGGCAGTCCTTCAACAGTCTCACCTATAAATGAGTCAAACGCTGCACCAGGTACGGGGGCTAATTTTGTTCTAAGGAAGTCTCTTACTATATTGGCTTCTGTCTGATTAAGCGTTAATCGGGGTTTTTTAGTTATCTTTTTAGTCGCGGTTGATTTTATTTCACCCGTTGCTATCCTTGCTATAAAAGTTGCTATGGGTTGAAACGCTCCCCAATAATTATACCTTGTATTGCCAACTTTGATCTTTCCATAATCAGAAGAACGTGGGTCCATTTCAACCTCTGCGCCACCTGCTCGGGCTGTTGCCAAAATACTCATTCCAGTTATGTAAAATTCTGCTAAATCTCGGGCAACAACTTTTCTAACGTTCCAAGTAGTCTTTGGATTAACTAAATCTCCCAATACTTGCATCCTTGATACTTGAAATCTGGGTGAAAAAAAAGTAGCGTTTAATGCTGTTAGTGTCCCCGGTTTTAAATTTTCTAATGAACCTCTACCTGTAGCATGATTTATAAATTTAGCAAGTTGCTCATAAGATTTTGGATCAGAGTCAGGAGTTATACCCCGCTTAATCCATTTTTTTGCCTGGACAGCAAAAACTTCTCGTCGTTGCTGATTTAAAAATGTAGTAAATGCCCTTTCAGATTGAGCTACACCAGGTATTTTTTCAGCAATACGAGACATATATTGCTCTTCTTTTTCAACTATTTTAGCAGTAAACCCCGTTGGGGAAGAATGAACACCAAATTCATCTGCCAGCTTTCCAAATTTAGAGTTACGTGTAGCTCGTTCAAGATCGTCAGTGTATTTAACTCCTTTGAATGGTACAGCCGCCCGTACAGACCTTCCATAAGCTTTCATAGAAGCTATCGGATGAGACACAGAAAATATTACACCCTGTCTGCCAACTGCGGAATTATCATACGATGCCATTACTGCTCTGGGTAAATTTATAACTTCAAATGATAAGTCTGCTATCATTCCACCGATAGACTGTTTTCTAAATAGTGCCCTGGTAAGTCCTTTTCCAAACACACCTTCGAGATTTGCTATTTGGCTCTTGGTTATAATCTTGCCTTTTAATAGTTCATCGAGAGCAATAATCGCCCTGCCTTTATCAAACCCCCGTCTAACAGGCGATGTAATAATCACGTCAAATAATACGTTTATTTCTTTTTTTGTCAGGGATGTATTCAAGGGAGTAAAATCTGGTAGTGGTGCTTTCCCTTTCAAAGCTTTTTTTGTGGCTCTAACCAGTCGTTCACCCTTAATACTTTTTTGCACTCTAAGGAGTTTCTTGGCTTTTTCTTGTCTGTCTACACGCAGCAACTTAGCCTTTTGTGTCTTCAGCGGCTTAGCTTCTTTTACTAACTTAATAAGTTTTAGCTTCGCGGTTTCAGCAAATTTTGCTGCCGGGACAGTAGTTGATATTACCTTTTCATGCTCCACTTTAGATAATAATTTATGCGCGCGTTTAATGGATCTGATTTCATTTTTAGTGAGTTTGGCTGCCTTTGCTATTAATGCAAGACTTTCTACTGTTTGAGAGGCATTAGCTATTTTTATTATCCCGGAAAATGCTAATGTGTCCATTGCAATGTCCATTATGGGAGCATAATACCATGGCGCATCACGACCAACCATTCTTTCAAATGTATCAGCGTTGATTTCTCCAAATGTCCTTACATCATCTGCTACGCCGGGCCATGGAACAAGAGCTTTTGCCGCGTCTAATATCGATCTTCCAAAATCTCCAACAGTAACATCTATTTCTTCGATCTCACTATTAGCTTTTTTTATCAGACCAGAGGCAGCATCGTTTGTCTCTTTACGTATCTTTTCTATAGCCTCTGGAGGGAGCGGCTGGCTTGGTTCGAGGTTATGCTTCTGACGAAACTGATCTACCCTGCGGATATTTTCAGTTTCAATAGCACTAGCCACGGCGTATCGTTTTATTGGCCCGATTGCAGATTTACTCAACGGATCGAGAAGCATAGCGTTGGCCAAAAATTTCATGCCCCTGTTATATGGAGAAAATGCAAAATTCAAACCTTTAAACGCCCACTTAAATGGTGCTGCAAGAATCTTAATCTCGGCTTTTAGTAATTCGGCCATCGGATCAGTCGGAGTTTTACCTTCAATATCAGGTGGTTCAGACGGATCGAATGCTCCTCTTTCTATAAACTCATCAGCTTCGATAAACTTTGGGCTATCACTTAAAGAGTTTACATGAAACTGTAACTCTTCTACTGTTACAATGTCATCGGCTTCTGTAGTAGTAATACCATTTTTTATAGACGTACTCCAAACCTTAGCCGCCCTCGTAAACTGTCTGCTGGCAGGCTGTTGTTTGGGCTTGATCTCTCTTGCCTTATAATCATCTACTAATGATTGTAAACTCACTCTTCAATTTCCTGTAAAATATCACTGTCAGATGTACCTTGTGTCTTCAACCACAATATTAGTGACCTATCTTCCCTCGATATACCTTCCCATACATTATCTAATTCTGGTACAAGTGACTTTCCAAGCACGTCAAGCTGAGGATTTCCTGAGTCATAGATAAGTATCAACTCAGCATCTGGTATATCTAATTGATTAGTCAAAACTTCCCCGGCTGTCCATATATTCTCTTGCGACCAACCTTCATTCTGAGACATCATTGAACGCAATTCTTTTCTTAAAACACTCTGCTGCCATACTTGTGCGCTGTGCAGTGTCAGAGCCGCACTAAATATTCTAACAGCTTTTACATTTCCTTCAAGTTCTGCAACTTTTATCGCAGTATTCATAGCAGTTATTTGATCTTGTGTGGCTTGAACCAATATAGCCTTTGATTCAGCAATTGTATCTGCAAACGCCCTGTTTTGCATGGTTCGTGTTGCTACAATATCTCCACTCCGTATTGATCTTCTATCATCTGGTGCTAATAAATGTACATTTTCTGCAAACAGTTCTTCAAACGCCGTGGGTGACATGGCGCCACGTTCGACAGCTTCAGTTCCTTTAGTTAGGAGTTCATAAGCATCTTCATTAGTTTGATCTGGGATTTTAGTAGAATTAATCTTGTTAAAGTATGTTGGCACTCTTTCCGCAAACTCTATTTTTTCCGCGTCAGATTGAGATGGGTCTGCATTATTTATATCTATCAAAGATTTTATATCATTTCCGCCGTCACGTATCGAAGTATATGCATCGTTGAGAGACTTTTCCATGTTTATTTCAGACTGTGTTTTTTGTTTCCCTATCAGAGTTCTGGTGTAGGATTCTATACTTCTTAAAGTAGAATCATCTATAAATGCCCACCCGATAGATGGTTTGTTACCTTTTTTTCTCGATTCCAATTCTGCTTGTATCGCACCCATCCTGCCGATAGGATTTATGGCAGAGAGATTCTGCTGCTCCTGGATAGCATTATCTTCCATTTGTTTGGCGGCAAGGTCCTCTTGCTCTTTAATATACCTCTCAGCTTCTGCCGGATTAAAAGAGCTATTAACCTGTTTTAAGAATGGTATTTTAGTCTCTTCTATATCCTGGGGAGAACCTTCTACTAAAGCTTCTACATAATCATCGGTGGCTTCGATAAGAGCATCCCTATTCATAGCTGTTATGGTATCTATTTCTGATAGATCATCAAAACTCTCACTCCAAATATCCATTTTGTTTCTAATAAATGCCCTAGTTTCATCAGATGCCCTTTGTTTACCAGCAATAGACTTGGCCCTTAGTTTAAACTTTTGTCTTATCTTGACACGATTTTCTAGTGGTTGCCCAATTATAGCTGTTTGATAATCTCTTTCGGCGTCTTTAATAGCAGCATTGGCATTAGAAATGGCTAACGTATCTTGCGCACCTTCTTTACGCTCTTCCAATTCCTGTAACACATCCCCAACGCCGCCTATGGCCTTAGCCACAGAGGTATCAAGTTTAGGGAACGCACCGGTAGGGCCAATGAGTTGTGCTTGTTCTACTGTAAATGGTTGTGATGAATGTACTCTAGCCATGATTAACCTCCACCAGCCCCCGCTGCCGCTATTTGTCCTATCGCTTGAATTGTTTTTCCACCAGCCTGTATAAATTTAGCTGTTCTACGTTGTCTACCAATAGTTCTTGCAAACCTACCTTTTGCTGCTGTAATTTCACCTTGCGCAGCTATAATTACTCCTCTTTGCTTCAATTCCCTTGACCTTATTAATCCACGTCTTAAAGCAAGGTTTTTGTCAATGAAAAATTGAGCTACAATATCTGTAAGTGCACTCAACGAAGCGTTCTTTAGTTGACCACCTGATTTGCCAGCTTGTGCTATAGCAGCCGCTACTTCAAACCTACCTTTACGGGAAATGCGACTTTCTTCAATTCGTGAAGCAGCAATCTCAGCCTTAGCTTGGCGTTCCAACGTTTTTTGATTACGTAAAGCTATTTCTCTATCCCGTAAGGCGATCTGCTCGTCAAATCTACCCTGGGCTGCGGCTATTTGTCCTTCTTTAAATAAACCAAATGCTTGAAAAGCTGCACTCATTATGCCACCACATATTTATAATATATATTCCCGTTAAGTTCTCTTGTCTTGATTGTCTTCTCAAGTCCCAGAGATTTAGCAAGTCTTTCTCCCGGATAAAATCCATCCAATATGTAAGTATAAACTTTTACATCGACAGAATTTATCAAAAGTTTAAATCCTTCTCTTACAGTCCTAGCCCACATAAAAGCGTTTTCTTTACACTTACAACTCATCTTCAGCCATATAATTCCTTCTGTATCACTGGTGTACATCACACCTGCACAGGCCATGGCATCGCCGTCGATACCGGTTAATGCTACACCTTTAGCTGATGTTTTACCGTCGTCTTTCATAGAACAAAACGGCTCTATCGGGTCCGTTATCAGGTCAAAATCTCCCGGCTTAAACTCTCTTAGAATTATCATCTTTTTTCCTCGATTTCTGCTGTTACAATAGACGCTAAACAAGTAAATGGAGCAGGATCACTATGCGTTATTGTTGTATAAGCCTCTTCTGATAACCCACCTGGTGCTGGTCTAAAGTTTTGAGGGGTATCTTGAGATTTGCTGCTAAATGTTGCATCAATATCTTGTATGTATTCAATCCCACCAAACTCGACCCCCGCTTTACCACCAAGAGACTTTATAAACCTAATCACCGTTTCTGATATACGTTTTATTTTGGACTGTATTGTATTACCTTCTTGTGGAATGGCCAACCTCATACTTCGGGCTTTCATAATGTACGGTAAACCTACTTGTGCGGTTGTCCCCGCCGATGGGAGAGTGATACTTCCTTGCTGCACCGTATAATCGCCAGCACCCTCTGCTAAAACAATACCATCGAGTAATACCACAACTTCTTTTCCTTCAAGATGGTCGAGATTTGATACCGTAGTTGTTCCACCTGTATCCGTTATACCAGCGTCAACGAAAAAAGCATCTGATATATCAGAACCAAAATCCCTATCGGCAAATTTCTCCACATAATATACTGTAGAGCTATCTATTTCCCGCCGAACCGATATCCATACTTCGTCTTCAGATGAACCGTGTATAATAGCAGTACTAAGAAACAATCCAAGTGGTGTTTCAACGTTGGCAGAATTATCAGTCAATTGAGTTGCCCACGCTGATATTTCTTCTTTAGGTTCATAAGAATACGTAGGTAATACCCCGTCAGTTCTCGTGGCCCATAATAAAGAATCAGGAACCCTCTGTACTGATAGGGTTGTAGGAACAGAATCAAATAATTTATATGCTAATAATGTAGCATCGGTAACATCAAAATTTTCAGATATTGAATCAAATTTCATTGCACCTAATTTTTTACCCGCACGTTGAAAAAAGAAAATCGCATCGTCTAATATAACAGGTTGAATGTTATCAGAGCCAAATGATGTTTGAGGTATGGCTTTACGATCGTTAGGTGTAGCTGCTTTATCTCGATCATTTGCACCAAATCTATATTCTCTATTGGCTGCACCTACAGCCATTACTTGTCTGGGTATCATCCATTGGAGGTTAGATACTTCGTTATCGTTTATCGGGAACGTAATAGCTTCATCATCCAGACCCTCATCGGTAAATGACATATTTTCATAATCGCTAGATTTAGAACCCCATAATGTATCTGGATTATTAGTAGACCCTGCCCACCATAATCTATCCTCGAAAAATGTTACAGTTCTTGGATACCCTCTGAAATCGCTCCACGCACCTTCTGCCCACATTGGAGTTGTTACAGCATTATCATTAGTATTATTGCTATATACTTTAGTTTTTACTTCACATGTTGCTAGACCAGAATTTGTTACCGCTGTTATCTCAACCACTCCATAGTTTATCTGATTTTTAGCAGTTAAATTTCCTTTAATGGCGGAATCAGATCGAGTCATTGCATAAAGGACATCATCTTCTAATTCTGTTGCACTAAATGCGGTAGGTCCCCTAAATGATCTGAATTCCTGCCATTTACCATTTCCTTGTTTGCGCCATAATCTTGCTGATTTTCCAGTAGCTATAGGTTCAAAAGTAACTGTGTAACCCCCTTTAATAAATATGGCCCCCGATGCAAATGTTTCTGATGTTGGAACAATATTTGTATTTTGAGCAAATACATTAGTACTATTATCACCATCTCTGGTATGTTTTAAGAGCCATAACGATCCAACATGATTAGGATCAAACGGTGAGTGTGCAGTAGCTGTAAGAGTTCCAATTGTTCCTTCTAAAAAATAAAACTCGCTCCTTACCGCCCCACCAGTTCGGGCAAACCCAAGTAAACGTGTGTCAGTAAAGTTTTCTTCTAAAAATGGCCCACCGATAAAAGGTACATCTATTATCGTCCAATTAATATCCCCAATCCTTGATAATTTTTTAGGGTGAACGTTTTTGTGTGCAACATATACTACATCAGCAGATTGAGTATAATGTATGTCAAATGCTTGCTCAATTGTATATGGTGAAACTATTGAATATGGATCGGTTCCAGTTGTTCCAGATAAATTAGCTATTTCGTTGGCCGATAATTCTTTATCAAATATTGCTGCATTATTAAGGTCGCCTTCCCAATTTGCAGAACCTGGTGATCCAGTTTGATGTAAAGTACCTATACCTACGTCTGTAACTGTATTTTCCATTGCGACATATACTAAAGAAGGAAAAGAGGTAGTTACAACCTCGGCCCCGTCTATATATAATTTCATTCCACCTTCTGCTGAACCTCCACCTCTTCCATCATATGTGGCTACAAAAAAGTGCCATCCATCTGCTATTGTATCATTAGACCCTATTATCCTGGCACCTTCTGAATTATCCCAAATATCGAACCTTAATGTATCAGTTGAGCCGACTATATTTAATTTCCACTCTACAGCGCCCGAATCAAATTTAGATACCAACGTTTGCGTAGAACCATTGCTGATATAATTAGCCCATAAAGCAACGCTAAAAGGGCTATCATCCGATCCATCTCCAAAAGAAAAATCATTATCATCACCAACTGTTATATAGTCAGTACCAGATGAAAAATCTAAAGCTTTGTTGGTTGCGCCTGATTCATCTGCTGTGCTTATAGTGCTGGTATTTACTGTTGCTGTGCCATCGTGAGAACCCGCTACTGTTGCGTCTACTACATTAATGGTGGCAAGATTATCATTTAACGTCCAATGTGCTACTAAACTACTATCACCCGTTGCGCTATCAAAATCAGATAAATCTTCTGTGCCAAATTTTCTGAATACTTGTGCCCCGTCTTTATAAAACCTAAGCAGACTTTCACTCCACTCTAATACTAAAGTATCATCGACAGAAAATTCAAACGGGGTGAGTCTACATTTTCCAGGAGCCGTAGCTATATATTTTGTCCCCGGTCGCTTTTCAAATCCACCGTGCGGGAGTACAAAAGCATTAATTAAAATAGATGCACCGCTGTAATATTTATTAATATCCTCACGTCCATCCATCCATTGAGATAATAATCCACCATTCCAAGATGTTTTTATTAATTTGCTTGGCATTATAAAAACCTTGCATAAATCTTTAAGTTTGTTATCGTAGTAAGCGTGGGGTAAAAACTTATATACCTGTATCCTATTGCGTCAAATCCAAACTTTGCAACACGACTATTACCACTATCAGCTACTACCGCCGCACTAGGAGACAGGTGTAAGTTTGTTAATACCATAGTATCAACCCATTCTCTGGGCGATGTTTCTACTACAGTACCAACTGTAATAGCAAGAGATGCAATAGCTTCTTCAGGGCCGCCTTCACATGCTCCGGTTATTAATACAGTACCAGTACCAGCTTGATCGCCGGTTATTATTATTGCCAGTTCATTTGCTTTTGTTTCCTGGCCGTGCGTAGGATATATTCCACCAAGTAAATCTATATCACCTGATGTAACACCCAAAGGAAATGCAGTAGGTTCTGATACATCTCCGCCATCATATACCAAAGTATAACTACTTATATGAGTATGCTTTGCTCTGTCACCAGCCATAAACACCACTCCACCTTGATCTCGCCCAACTTGAGCTAAATATCGGTTTGGGTTTGCCCTGCATAGCATCATTCGATCGGGCATCGCGTATAGTTAATTGCCTGAATTCATTTATAAGATCGGCTTTTCCTTTCGGGTCATTTTGCAAGCCAACAATTATTTTAATAGCAAGTTTCATTACAATAGCTTGACGAAGTTTAGAACCATATTTTGTAGTATCAGTAAGTTGCTGTACATAAGTTACAAATACAATTCTTGCCCCCGCACCAGCTGGAGTAAGATCACCGTTAGCAATATCGGTTAAAATAGCACTACTGGATGTATAAGTAGCGACAACTAAGTATGATCCAGTGGTCGCGACAACACCGGCGCCAAGATTACCAGCAGTTATATCTGCTGCAATAGTAGTAGACGTATAATCACTCAAAACCTCATATATCAGAGTTCCACTCTTTACATATTGTCCATCGATATAAGATGTACCAGTAGCAAAAGTTACTGGAGTAGTTGACACATATTCATTTGTATTATAATTGGTATTAGTAGACCATGTTTGCGGAGCTTCCCCTGCATTAGATAATATAAATTCTCCTTGAATCTCCCATGGAAAAACATTTGATCTGTTCCAGCGTACATCCGCTCCTGCACTATCATCAACAGAAATTATACGAAGTGAACTTGACGGTAAGGAATATCTAGCATCGTACCCAGATATTGGTTCGGTTGCATTTTCAAGTATAATAACTTGCACCATGGCTTCATTCCATGGATGGCAAGATAAAACTTCATCCCGGGCCTGTTCATAATATTTTACACAGATTTGATTTGGTGGAAGCGCACGAGATGCTGACGAGTCTTCAATTTCCGCCGCACCTACATTACCAAGCGCCTCATTATATATTACTTCTAAGGCTGATAAGGCCATGATACGCTCCTAAAATATGGAGCGGGACCGAAGCCCCGCCCCGTTAAAACTTAATCGTTTACTGTGTAAAGAATTGTGAGGTTAATACCCTCACCTGCTACACCTTCAATTGCACCACTAAATATAACAGACACCTGACGTGCCTCATTTAGATTTATAACACCATCATATATAGTGCCATCTGGTGTTGGCGTTTTTATTTGTGCCGTCACCGCTGCAAGAGTTGTAAACGTACCTAATGCATCAAGATCAGCAGCTTCTGAATCTCCGATCAAATAACCAATGGTTCCAGTTATTGCATTAGTTGTAACTGTAGGAACTCCAGTAGATGCGATCGGTTCGATAATAGTTAATATTGGTAAGGCACCTTTAGGAAGTGTACCAAACGCCATTGTACTATTTTGACCCAAATCCGTAGAAGACCAAAAACCTTGGTCCTTCATTATACGAAGTTTGCCTGTATCGATTGCTGCATCAAGAAGTGTTGAAACTGTTGGTGCTGCCTTAACAGCCTGTGCTACGCTTGTAAATGCTCCAGCGTCACTCATAATATATCTCCTTAATTAGATGCATTCGATTCTTAAAACCTTATCTTCATCCATACGGATAGCATTCATGCCCACGCGAGCACTAATTTGCCAGATTTGTTTGCGAGGCAGCCAGTCCACATTAAATATCGGGGACTCGTGCTTAGCGAATAACATACCTTCTTTTGTCCATACAGGTAGTACATAGACATTTGTATCGGTGTCTATATCATTAGACGAACCAATAACGATGTTATTAGTAATGACAAATCTAAAGCCCATATACTCATTGACAGTACCAGCATGTAACGAACGTATGATATTCGTATCGATACTCTGGGTTTCTGCCTGACGCAATAGGTCAGACATCTGTTTTGGTGCTAAACCAATATAAAACAGATCGTCAGGATCATTTTCAAGCTCTTGCATCGCCTGTTTGGTAAGGATAAGCTTTTCAATGGTAAGCCCTGCAGATACTCCGCCAGCAGTAAAATCATTCTGTACATCGTGAACAATAGTTCTGCCAGTTCCACCGGTAGAATAAGCTACATTACTTAATACGTAAGTATCTACCCCTGGAGTTTTTCCACCACTTACATTAGCAAAGAATGCAGCAGTTATAACGGTGTTTTCTTTTCTGATTTCACCCTTGGCGAGCGCCTGGATGTAATCACTGGTAGGATCGGTAAGCAAAGCAATATCGTCTTCCTTATCGACGAAAATACCTTTGCGGTACCATTCAGGTGTGATCCATCTACGGTTATGAGTCAAATCCTCAATCGGAATATCTTCAAACCGCGTTGTTTTCTTGTCGAGTTCGATAGTGCCGAGGAAATCGTAAGATTCATTCTCGCCTTCTATCCGCTCTTCTCGAAGCAAACCCTGATACATCGGGCGCCTCTGTTGTAGAACATGCTCATACCCGGGAGTATACGAATTATAAAATGCTTCTGTATACCCATCGATAGAGTTCGTGTTCTGATTACGAGTTGCCATAATGGCCTCCAAATTTAAACAACCTATTATTTGTGATTAACGTTCAGGTTGTCCTATTAAGGGCCATCGCTTCTGGTTTCCACCAGCATCGGATAGAATTATCTGTCAGTCAGGCAGGGTTGTTTCCAACTTGTCTGCCACTGTTTTATTTTTAAGCCTGCATACGTTTTGGTGCTTGACCAGAATTAGCTATTTCATGGTTAATTTCCATAAACTTCGCGTGCAAAGCTTTATGTTCTGGATGCAATTTTTTCATAAATGCCGGATTAGCTTGAATCTCTGAAAGTTGTTCTTGCAAAGATTTAGTTACAGGTCTAACGCCACCAGGAGCTATTCCATCTTCGGCTTCAAGATTAGCAATATGATTCAGCATCTGTTTAACAATCGGGAAATCAGTTATTCCTTCTGCATTTAACTGATCGGTATATTTATGTTTATCAGAGACCAAATTAGCATCCCGCATTGCATCTTCATAATTTGCGCCGTATATTTGTTTTAGTTCTGTTATATCTTCAACTTTATTTTTTTCAAGTTCTTGCGCTATAATTTCTTCTTGCGCTGCTACAGCATCAAGTTGGAAATTGATCGCTCCCTCAAGCTGGCTTTGAGTATAATTCTCCCCAAGAGCAAATTCTTTAAATCCTTTTAAGAGTTCAGGATCAAATTGTGTCTCAGAATCGGTTGAGTATTTATATTCCTCGGCAGTTTTAGGCTTACCGAGTAAGTTAAATATTTCACCAATTTTCTCAGCATAATTTTCATCACCGGTCTTAGGGATAATAACACCATCACCTGCACCCTTAAACTTTTCAAGCTCTGTATATCCATGAACTATCTGCTCAACTGTGGTCCACTTCTTATTATCTAACAAAGCCTGTACGGCCTCTGGTGCTCCATTTCCAAGCTCTCCTGTGTTTCCTACCCAACCAGTAGATTCGACTGCTGGTGACGTCTCTGACGCTGCTGCCGGTGGCGCCTCTGTTCCTGCTGGTATTTCAGCCATTTTATTCTCCTTTTTCCTTTTGTATTATTATCGGTATGTCTTCAAATCTATTTATATTGGGGTATTCACTAGAATTTATTCTTATCAACCACGAACCAGTTATTGGTTCATAATTAGTGCCAGCTATTTCAGCATCATTAGGCAAATCAATTTTTTTGCAGTATTTGCGTATTATTTTGGTAAGTTCTAATTCTGATATTCGTAGTAATTTACATTTTCTTCTCTCGGTCATTTCCTATTCCCCTTCGATCATTGAATTTATTCTAAGCCAGACCCTACGTTTACCAGACTCATGTGCAGTCTGATATGGATTTGGCGACTGTTCACAAAAACAGGTTGTATCTGCATGACAAAATCCACTTAAATCTTTAAGAATGATTTTCCCGTCATCTGTCATAGCCACACGTCTATAAGTACGAGATAACTCTTCCTTTGCTTTTTTTACTTCTATCTGTTGTATTTCTGCTTCGGTCATAATTCAAACCCCTTTTCCTGTGCAGATGCCACACTATTTAAAGCTTTAGCACCGGTATCTGCTATATCAGCTTCTGCTGCTGTAGTTTGCAATTGCTGGGCAGTTGCTCTTTCAGCTATCATTTCATCAAAATCTACTAGTTTATCTGCTGGAGCACCAGAAGCAAGCCACGCCTCTCTAAACGATTTATCCCAATCTACATTTTCAAATACAGGTGAAACTTCTGCATATGGTGCCCACTGTGACAGTGTTGCGATCATAGCATTAGATTGTACTGATGCCATAGCTAACGATAACCTGCCCTGATAAGCTATATCAAAGTCAAATGTTATTGGTGGTTCTTTTATACGCTTTGCTTTAATCAAGAGGTTAAGTACTCTTGATAACATCGGATCAAGTGTTTCTTTTTGCAAAGATGTAATCGCTGGTGATATAATTGTCAGGTCATCTTCTTTTCTTATACTGGCTTCAAAAGCAGTCATATTCCTATGGTCAGTTAAAGACTGGAATCTATTATTGAAAAATCCTTCTTTTACCAATATACGTTGTTCACGAATTATTTCAGCGTTTAATGCTACATTTGTACCAGTCTGTAATGGTTGCGGAAATGGTGCTCCAGCCCTAACGTATATTATACCGTTTGGAGATGTAACAGGAGGCCCAATAACCCCGTCATCTTCCATTATCAGCGGAGGATTAACTGCCTTTTCTGACGCTTCGATGAAAGTCTTATTCATTCGATTGAGCATTTTAATCTCCGGCAACAATTCCATCGCCGGGCCTCTGCCCATAATCTCACCTGGTACCAGAGAAAATCTTGCAACTAAGTATGGAAGTTCGTCAAAACCACTTTCTTTTACTACTTTCTTATCTTCTATACTTATATATACTGATTTAATACGTTTAGATTTCGATCCAGTTTTATCACCGTCGAAATCTTTATTCGGGGCGGCTATATGCACAAACTCAAATTTATCAGACATCTTCTTGGCATTAAATGCTTTTCTAACTGACTTGCCGACATTATCTATACCAAATTCCTGAACAGCCTGGCGGGTATCATAAAATATCTGACGATAAACAGTATCTATTTCACCACGATTGTTATCATCGAATGCCATAAATCCTATATGATGAGACTGGAATATCAAATCTTTTCCGACCATCTCCACAGATATAACACCAGTACCAAAAACAATCATTGATCTTATAGTCTTAAACATTTCTCGCTGGAAATTAGATCGCCACATTTCTTTATGAGTAAGAGATGATGCTGTAGACATCCATTCTCTCATATTTGGATCGTCATTAATATCTGGGTCTTGCGCTGTAAACCCAAACCAAAATGCTCCTGCTGGCATCACATAAGAAAATATACCTGATGTCTCTGTATATGCCGCCATCAATGCAGTAGAATCATATAAGTTTACCGTGTTAAGTTGACCTTCTGATTGTCTTGCATTACGTGTCTGATCTTTGGCTTCCGGCCATGAGTATAAACCGGCTTCCTGCCGTAATCCATCAGATTCGCGTTTACGACGCATAGCTTGTTGATATTTATCAAGCCACATATCTACATTTACATTTGGCATACTATTCTCCAAGTCGCTTTTTTAAAGCTGAGGTAATCCCAGATATTATTGTACTTGCTTTACCACGTCCAGATATAGACCTTTTTTTCCTACGTTGTGCTTCAGTAGCGCTTTCTTCAACTATAGCAACCTCTTTTATCGGCTTAATCGGCGGTAGTGGTTTTGGAAGCGGCGGCAATGATGGTGTATCAGGTTTTTTAAAAAGATTACTCATTTTTGCCTCCGCCTTAATAGCATATTAGATATGGCCTGTAGCATCATATCGGATCGAGTTCTCGGTCGCTCTTCGGATTCAGTCTCCCGAGGAGGCTGCCTTGGAGATTGCTCTACCAAGGCATCGTCCCTTTCGGAGTTCTGCATTATTTTTGCAAACATTTCTGCGCTCATGGTTATTCCTCTGGTAAAACAAGAATTATATTCTCGGGTAACAATAAATTATTAATAATCGGGAGTGCCATAATTTAATTTCTTTTAGATTATGCGTCTTCCCAAGCAGCAGACCCATCTTGTCCAGTACGGTTTCTAATAGCAGCCCATTGATGATAATTAACACCACCAGTATATGTGAAGAGAATTGCATCAACAGCACTAATATTATTATTATGAATGGCAAATCCTGAATGGCCATCTGTTTTAAGTTCTTTAATACCAGTAGCCATTTGATCTTGAGAATTCGGGTCTTGTCTTGCAATTGAATTACCGACGATTAAATTTTGATAACTTGATCCAAGAGTTGCAGCAAGTTCAATACCAGTAGTTGTAGCACCAATACGACTATTACTAATTACACACCCAATATTAGTTGAAGCGGCAAATTTTATAGCAATAGGAAGCTGCGGATTACCACCAAAATAACAATCATCAACTTTCATATCAGAGCCGTCGCCAAATTGTATTCCAATCGTTGTGTTTCCACTATTGTTTTTAATTCTACAACCATGAAATTCAACTCCATGGCCTGAATTTGGAATAGTGATAATGGGTACTGAACTACCGCCTGATCTAAATTCAAAATTCCACCAACGAGAGTTCCAACCCACATTTGAAGTGAGCGTTTGGTTTCCACTTAATCTTGTTTTTGAACCGATTCCAATAACATTACAATTCTTCGGGAAAACCGTTAAATCTTCAGTATATGTCTGGGCATTGACATAAATAGTATTCATATTGTATGAACCAACAGATGCGTTACTTGCAGTAATGGCTGCTGCTATAGTCAAAAAAGCAGTAACAGGTGTAAGGCCATCACTATCATCATCACCTGTGTTTTTATCTACCCAATATACTTTTCCGAAAGCCGCGTTTGGATTGAAATTACCCGGAGATATTTCAATCGTTTTATCATCATTTTTTACCAACGTGTTGTCTAATCCTTCTTTTCTTAAAAATGCTGCGTGTGTGGCCATTTTAATACCACCTTTCTACCCTTACGGGTATTAAATATTATCCCTCATCAGGGACCGTTAATTTAGCCTCGATTTCATCGAGGACAGTTTCTTTTTTACGACCGCGCCATGGTATACCCAAACTCTCGGCTTGATCTGTCCATTTAGGTGGCTCTAATGGTATTTCTATACCTTCAGGCATTTTGCCATTACCGGCTACAACTACTTCTGGTTTATCCATGGAACTTGGAATAGCGGACTCTGTTATTTTTAAATCCAGTTTTTCAGTATGCGCCGTGGTAATCTTGTGCCAATTCTCCATCTCGTCTTTTACGATAGCCCGGATTCTATCTTCTGTCCATGGCTTGTCAACATATTTTCTATCGTCCTTTTTTGGTTTCGGTGGATCAACAATCGGATGACATTTTAAACATCGTTTGCACCCGGTTTTCATATCTGATAATTCACCACCACATGTTACACATGTTACGCCTTTGTCGATCATCTTCTTTCCCTTTCTATTTTATCCTAATGTTTTTTTTGAGCCAAAGTTTGAAGTTCTTTGCGCGAGCAATCGCCTTTTTCTTGTTGCCCTGCTTACTGCTTTTTGTTCACCACCTATTAACTTACCGGTCTGTTCTAAAGTTTGAAACGGAGTTACTCCTCTGATCGTCTGGACCTTACCTGGTTTTTTTTTAGATTTCTCCAGTCTATTTAAAACCTTCTTTGCTATACCACGCCCCATACCTGATATGCTTTTGGACTTCGATAAAGCCCGAAACAAAAACAAAGAGTCTCTTGCCATCTTATTATCCTTTAATAAGTTCTATAATATACAGTTATCAGAGTTGGATCACCAGTCTGGGCTGTTATAAGACTTTTTACATATCTGTATGCTCCAAGGTCAAATGCTACTGAACATACACGATTACTACCACCACCATCTACTACAGTTATAGCAGTTATGTGTGTAGATGTCACAACAGCGGTATCTGCCCATAGTAATGTAGCTGTAGAACCATCTGTCCTGGCAGTACCTATTGTCCATACAATCGAGGCTATTAATTGTTGCGGGCCACTATCTACACGGCCATATAACTTTTCGGTGAGCGTATCTCCATCGGCAGCGGTTACTGCTGCCAACGTAAGTACAATATTATTTGCGTATGTATCTCTACTGCCGCCTTGTATTTTCATATCGACTTCACCAGTCTGCGCCCCACCGGCAGAAATTATCCCAAAACCGGAAGCAGCGGCCAGGTCAGTATCTACAGCAGATGCTGCATTGGTAAGTGTATCGAGTGTTTTATATGAGTCTATGCGTGTAGTAAGTGAAGATGCACCCATACATAGAAATGCTACCAGCGTTAGTATTAGTAAATTTTTCTTCATGGTAATCTCCTTGCGCCAAATTTATTATATCTATTTCTACCCAATGGGTATTCTTCGTTAAATCTACCTATTCCGAGACAGGGTGAGTTTGAACCGAGATGGAAATCTGTAGTCGGATTTATGAATTTCGGGTCGGACTCGATAGAACTAGCATCCGCAACCATACTTACCTGCCATGCTGCGAAATCTGTCGTAACACCAGAATCTCTAAAATTGTTTGCGACTCCTGCGTTAAAATAACAATTATTATCAATCGTAAAGTTTGCAGTAGTAGCTACTCTTCGCATATCAAACGTAAGACTTGAAGAGACTATATTATTTTTTATTGTAACTGCACCAGTTCCTTCGTCGTTTCTAATGGAGATTCCCGCCTGATTATCATATAGGGTATTATTCAGTAAAAAGGTCATGTTGCCATCATTTTTAAACACATCTATACCCCCGGCAAACCCTGAATCTTTGGCGAGTTTACCATTTCCGTAACAAATGTTATGTCGTATAGTGTGTCCATCTCCCTCGTTGATCCTTATTCCTGTTCCCTGATTGTCATAGCAAATATTATTTTCAACAATGAAATCAGCAGAATTGACTTCCAACATAATCCCATAGCCCTCGTTTTCCGTATCGTCTGCTGCTCCACCACCTAATATTGCCTGAGAATATTCAAACGAAATCGCCCCAAAACTTATATTTCCCCTTATAATACAGTTTACAGGTTTAGTCGTAGGAGCACCGACAGCACCTATGCTTATCTGATTAGTATCACTTTGCCACCCGCAAACACTTAAAGTATTGTTTTCTACAAGCAACCCATCAATAGCATTTGAACCCTTAATCCCAGCTAATCCACAATCGGTTGTAGTGCAATTTCGTACTACCATTCCTGTCATCTTAGTTGTATTTCCAGAAGCACCCTGAAAGAATATCCCGAATCTGCCTGTTGCGGTTACGGTGCAGTTCTCCACTATAACATTTGTAATTAAATTACTGCCTGAATTAGCTATGTGGACGGCATTTTGGGTGTTTTTCTTGAAAGTCAGGTTCTTAACGATGATATAACTTTTATTTAACATTGTTATTCCACGTTGGAAATTTCGGGAAACAGAAAAATTAGCTATGCCGCCTAAATCGTCGGGGTCAGAATCATCCTCCAAATGAACATATGCTTTGTTTGTAGCCACTTCTACAGAGAACGTATCGCCGGTATGTGCCTCCATTGCATCGGCAGTATCGGCAGCATTAGTGTCGAAAGCTACAAAAATTAATCTTGTATCACCCTTAAAAAACATGGTAGGCTCAAGATTGACTGTCTGGAATTCATAAGTACTCTTGTCTGGCACTACAATCCAATCTGCACCTATTACATTAGTGGATGTTTCACTGGTAATTATTCCCGTTGTTTCTCCAGCAGCATCGCCGCGTATCGTTATAGGTGAACCGGCAGAACCGGATGCGCCAACAGTCATTTGGTTGGTGACAGTGCCTATGACATATAAAGTATCACCCGCAACTACACCACCTGCACCCCAAGTTATATTAGCGAATGTGTCCCACGCATTAGCGGCAGAAGTGCCATTTTTGCTACCTGCTCCTGCCATGCTGACATACCAATCACTGGCAAAACACATACTACACGCTAACAAAATTATTAATAAATATTTCATATCTACTTCCAATTATTAACAGCCGTAGTTGGCCTATTTACTCTGGTAGTACCGCGTGGCATTGGTGTCGATCTCGATGCTGCAAGTAAGAAATATAACGTACTATGGAAAAAATGATCCGCACCAAGTTTTACCCACCGTACTTTTTTTATCCCGGTATCCGGGTTTACTATCATACTTTTCGCCGTCTTAGTCATCTGACGGGCATACTCATTTATCATCACTGATGGCCGTGGTATACGCATCCGGTTTTCAACAAACGTGATATGTACCTTATCGCACCATTCGTTGCGGTTTACCTTTACTATTCCAGACTTTGAATCAAATTTCGGCCTACCCGGCATCTGTTCCGAATACTGGCACAGATATACGGTGTACGGTTCTTTTTCCTGAAACTCTCGTACTCCATGGTCGTGTGGTCCTGAGTCTATCACACACGTCCGAACATTCATACTTTTTGCTAAGTCATGTAACTCGTTGAGGTTATCTAACTCGGAAATATTTATTATCTCATACGCCTCACGAGCAGTCCTTACTCCAATGAGAACATGTATCTTTTTCCCGATGTCAACACCCATGACAGTTTCACCTATCGAAACCATTGAGTTGGGGTCGTTATTGCATCTGGATATCACGATCGTTTCGGATAACTGGTTTTCAGCCTCTATCGATGCCAGACCAACTATTGACCGGAGAGCTTCGCAAAGTTTCGATCCACTGGACTCCAGGAGGCGTTTCATATACGTCGCCATGTCTGCTTTCGGTGATAGGAATCCCGATACCCATCTGCCGCACTCATCGCGATTTTTAAACGTTTCTTCCCACGACCCATCGGAGACGAATATTTCAGCATTACAGTGTTTACATGACCGCGTCCATATCTTGTTCTTGAGGACTATACACGACTCCCAGTCTTCTTCAAGACAGGTGTATTTACCACAGGAACGGCAGCTTATCTGCCACCTGCTCTGATCCGATCTTTCGTAGCAGGCGTCTATCCCGTAATCCGGGAAGGTTGGGGAACCCAGGTTGACCTCTTGGCGTATATCAGAGTAGTTCAATCTCTGCTTACTCTGTTCAACCATATCCATATCATGGTGGTCGATCTCATCACGGATCACACAATCACACTCAAACGTTCTAAGAGCATCTGAGTCTTTAACTGATGAACCTCCGATTTTCTGAGCACGAGCACCTACAAATATCAAAGAGCCGCCGTTGATTACTTTTTCATTGACGTTGTTGACTGTTAAATACTTCTTCAGCCAAGGGTTATCGTCAAACATCGGCGTAAATCTTAACTTACTGAATCTTTCTACCAGCTTTTCACTAGGCATCATATACAGTACACCCTGTGGATATACCTTATAGATCAAGCCATGTATTGCTAAAAACTGATATATTAGCGTTAGTCCAAGCTGAGTACCTTTTTTTATATTAGTAACCCGCTTGGTGTTCTGCATCAAGTCGGCCTGATATCCGTGCTTTTTTAGCGTGTACGTTATACCAGACTTCGTTTTTATCCGCTTAATCGACGCCCATACCAGTGGGTCGGTGGCGATCAGGTCATCGAGTAATTTATCTTCGGGGGTCATATTATATTATACAACATAAACTCATTCATCCTGGCCGGATTATCGTTCCACATCTGTATAAACGTTTTAAGGTTTTCCTGGTACCGATCCGTTTTATCCTCGAACGGAGATCGATAGGGTGTAACTGGGGCGCATCCTGTCATCAGGAATAGTAAAAATATACTAAGTCTTAACCACATAATTTATCGCCGTTATCTTTTTTACCTTCTTTCCAAACATTAACCCGGCGAAGTCGATCGTGATGTTACCTGCCTCATCGCACTTTACCACCTTGATCTGCGCTTCGGTGTCCCTGGGCATTAGTTTTAACGCTTCGAGAGCAGTATCGTATAACTCGGTCTCCATTGCTTTATCAAATATCATGTTTAGTTTTTCTGTTGCTTCTTTAACGTTCATGTTATTTTCCCTTTCTTAAATCCAATAGGATCACTATTTTTACTTTCGATCTCGTGAGAATAAAAATCAAAAGAATTATACTTATTGTCTGAGTCAAACCACGTACAGGAATAAATTTTATGTGGTTCGGTCTTTACGGAAGCCACAGTCATATTTGGACCTCCACTTTTTAAACGTACTATTTCGCCTAAAGCATATACTCTCATCGTTTCCCTTTCTTTTTACTGCCTTTATCTTTCTTACGGCGACCACTACTGGTACTTCTGTAACCGCCTTTGCCTCCATGTGCCATGGTTATCTACCTTTCAATACTTTTTTGCCCCACTACAATGAGGACATCTATCCCAATTAGATGGAATTATCGCACCACATTCTACACATACGTTCTCGGTTTTTCCTGAATGAGCTGATTTCATATTCCGAATACATTTTCGACACACGCCATTTTCGGCCCCATAACCATCATCAGTACAGTGACACTTTTTACACCACATGCTTGGCATTGTTATTCCATTTCCCGATTTCCTTTATCCACAATTTACAAACTTAAATATACGTCGGTATCACTGGTACTGACAGTCAGACCCACCCCCCTTCCCCGATGCCCCCCTACCCAACTAGCTTCCCCTTGAATTCCTGAGCAACATCCGCAAGAGCCTGCCTCTGTTCGATGGTAAGGATCGGCGCTTTATTCTCGTTGATTACCGTGGCCTTGTGGAGGTTGCTGATGGCGTTCAGCTCCCGTGTGGCTGCAGTTAATGCTTTACTGTCCTTGTTGGTGCGGGCGTATTGTTGTGCTTCTCTGAGGTCACGTATCGCTTGTTGTCGGTCATGGTCAAGTACCTCAGCAATATCAGCCCTAAATATAGTCAACGCTGCAATTATTGCAGGTTTTTTCAGGTTTTCTTCAGATATAGAATAGGCTGTTTTAACCGAATAACCGGCCTTTATTGCGGATTGTGTGCCGTTGTTATATGTTTCACTTGCCGGATCAGCGTAATTTTGTACAAAACTTGCTTGTTTTGCAGATAATGGAGCGGTTGACATATCATATAATACGTGTATAATTAAATTATGTTCAGTGTTTTTTTATGTTTCACGTAAAATAATCAACGATAATCGTGTAATTCCAGGAATATTTAATATTTATTTAATTTTTTGCAACCATTGGACGATATATGGTGTATAATATAATTGGTAATGTTAATTTTAATCGAGAGGAAATAAAATGAGTTTTATTTATAAATGTTATTTTTACACACGTAAGGTTAATTATCCGAGAATTACTGCTGTTAGAGCATGGGAATATGTAAAATGTCTCGAATCTTATGGATTACTCAGCAAAGCTTTTCCGCACTTACTATAATTAGTAGTGTATAATATAATCAGAGGTTAATATTAATTTAAAGGAGTTTATTATGGAATTACACAAATCGAAATATATTACTATTACAACACCTGCCATATTAGATAGGGCTATGGCAATACTTGAAAAACTGGAGAAAACAAAGCTGCTGATTATCTCAAGCGATACAATTTTAAATAATCTTGCGTCTCCACAAATCAGTATTGAGCGCCCGTGTCCTTGTGGTAGTTTTGGTAAAACGTCAAACAATAAACTATGTACCTGCAGTGTTAAAGTAATTACAAACTACACAAACAGCTTAAGAGCTAAATATCAAGACTATATAGTAGTCGAGTGTGTTTTTACTTCTTACAGCCGTAATATCAAAACAACGTTTGAAAACGATGTGACAGACCGACTATTACGACAAGCCTATACTGAGTTAGCTTTAACAATGGAACAAATTGCAACAATTGTTAAGGTCGCTGAAGTTATCGCAGTAATAGACAATTCTAAAGCTATAAAACCAGAACATATAGCCGAAGCAATAAGTTACCGTTTTCCTAACAATTAACCGATTAATACCCAATAACGGTTTACCGGTTCAACTCCGGCATACGGGCGTAATAAATCAATAGAGTTTAGATATTGAAGGGGTTTATTATGGCAGCACCTATTAAAACAAACTATGAATTACGGTATTTAGTCAAAAGTAGTGATTATATATCTAGTACACGATTTGCCTCTTACACAAACAAGGCAGAAGCTATTCGGACAGCCCGGTTTATGAGTAAGAAAAATAACCATCGAATATATTATATTAGAAAGATCACTGGACAGGTTATCTTTAAGATCGGCGGGCCATCAGCCGATTAACCCTATCAATCGACCTTGCCGGGATTTATGTCTCTATGCTTCGATGTAAGGTGAGGTTTTAAATTATTTATTCAGAAAGGAGTAGTATTATGTTCTATATTATTGACAAAAACAATTATCCATTAAGCTGTTTTGCGATCAACACTTGTAACCGACAACTCAAATTCAGAAAAAATGACTGTATAACATATTCTACAGAACAAGAGGCCAAAAAACACCTTGTTTATATCCAACAAAATTGCAAGCAACAAAAATTAGCGGCTTCATTACGCGTTTCAACAATTTGTAAGGTGAGGTTTTAATTAGAACTGTTTATTTAAGGGAAAAGGATTATG
>SDBU01000701.1_pt1 | contig 47703 bp, 82 predicted proteins | sample 2277071 | NCBI WGS metagenome assembly SDBU01 (sample SAMN10397929, study PRJNA504765) | marine sediment metagenome | isolation source: marine sediment core GS08_GC12, 126 cmbsf | place: Arctic Ocean: Gakkel Ridge, Loki's castle | collected 2008
CTTCGACAGCTTCTGATTCATCCACCCATTCCATCTTGAAGTCTGCCGTAGCGGCATTGGATTCCGCGGCCAGTCTTGCCAAAGCGCGGACGGCAGTAGCCATTGACTCGCCCCTGACGCCGCCGAGCAGCTTCATTGCTGGTTCGTGTAGGTCGTCCACTTTCATTCTCCTCTATGGCAGTAATTCAATCAGCGGCCCCGGCGGAGTCTGTGTCCTGTCCCGCATTCGCGCGGTCCAAGGTTTCCGGCCGCGCGGGGCCGCCATTTGGCACAACCTGGTTCCAGGTCTTGACTTCGGCATCTTCTAAGTAGAGACCTCGATTTTTTGCCCACTTTTTCAAGGCATCAAAAAGCGGTACTACGTCGTGTTTGCAGCTGACTGTTATAGCCTTGTCCGAAGCTGTTAAGTAAACGCAAAAATCAAACAGCGCACCAGCAATAAGCGATTCCGGTCTCATCCAACTTCTCCTTGTTTTGTTTCCAGCCGCGCGGGGCCGCCCGCTATTTTGTCCGCTCGCTTCCACCAACCAGCAGCAAAGACGGCAACGATCTCCGTTTCGTCCTTCTCGCCTTCATACGGCAGCGACTCTAGTATTTTTCGACCAGTCTTGCGATGTAGAAAGAGGGCACCGCTCATGTTGGAATTCACATCGTCAGCCTCAATGTCTTCTGTCTCAACATCACCAGCATACTTCCCCGGATACTTTACGCGGTACATGCTTCAGTTTCCTTTCTTATGAGGCTCAAAGGCTGTCCAGCGCGCGCTCGGTGCAGAACCGCAGGATGCGCCATGAGCGCTCACTCAGCCTGGACGAAATCAATCGCATCGCCGATCCGTGCACCACAGAGACTATATCCTTCGGCTCCACATTGAGGAGCCCGTCCAGAAGGCTTCGCACTTCCTCGATCGCTTCCCCTATGTCATTCGCATTCGACTCCGTACTGAACTCTGGGTCGTAACTGTCGGATACTGGTCCTGGCATCACGATTTCCTTTCCGAGGTTTCCGACCGCGCGGGGCCGCCTGCGTCTGTAGCCCACGGCAACTGACGCACCCGAAGTTCGGGCGGCCATTCAGCGGGATCACGGCGAACACCGCCCCCAAACAGCGACAACTGCTTGACAAACAAGGGCACTCCCGCTTGCCGGCATTGTTCTACTGCGGTCTGAATCCACATCTCGTTGCATGTCCGGCGGTGTGGACCTGATTCACAGCCTACGATTACCCATTCAGAGCACGTCCGCAATCCGCCAAGACGGAGCCAGTCGATTTCATCCAGCAGCGGCTCGGCGCACAGGATCGGGTGGCCGAGTCGTTGTTTCAGGACATGTGGAACTGCCCGCTCGGCCGACTCCTGATCCCAGACGCTCGCGCCGATCCAGAGGTTGGGAATCGGGCTATAGAAAGGATTCCCACGCCACTTCGTCGCAATCGACAATCGTTCTGGCCGTTTAGTGAGCAGAACAAATTGATGAAATCGACACTCCGGCTCTTGGATCACTTGGAGAATCTCGCCCACGAAGGGGAGCGGCACAGCCTCGTGCAATACATCACCCATTGAGTTCACGAACACTACCTGCGGCTTCCGCCAACGCAACGGCTGCTCAAGACGATCAGGATGGCAGGCAACATGATCGAATCCCTTTTCGTAGCCGGGCTTGCCCATTGCCTTCAGCCGCTTCGCAAACCGCGCCGCGTAGCAGTGGTGGCAACCGGCGCCAACCGGCGTGCAGCCTGTGACCGGATTCCAGACCTTCGTAGCCCAGTCTATCTTCGTGTCAGCCATGTCAAAGCCGCCTCGTCTTGGGTGACAGCCGCGCTAGTCGCTCTTTGTCTTTGCAGACCAGCACAGAAACGTCGTGCTGCATCTTCTCCACAACTAGCTGTAGGTGACCGATGCGAACGTTTACCATTGCGATTTGCTCCTCCACGCTGGCAACGCCTTTCTTGGGCTTCGTGTCAGCCATTGCCCCGCGTCTTTCGTCTGGGAAGTTCGATCGTCTCCAATTCAATCCGAATACCCGGCACATCACCCCAGAGCTTGATTACCCGGCCATCCGCTATTCGAGAATCGTTTACCATGAACCCGCTACGCTCTAGTACATCGCCCATTTGCTTAGCCAGGTTGTCGTAGTCTGGTCCAGTGTCTCTCGGCCAAGTTCCGTATGCCTTCCGCCAAGCCGCTTCTCCAGTTCGCCAGGCGGCGATGCAGGTGATAACCAAACGCAAGGGGCCATCCAGGGGCTTGTCCGGTCGGTGTTGGGCAATAAGTGCGGTAAGCGCTACAGCAGAATCCATGACCTCTCTAGGTTGGTAGTGTCGCACATACTGTTTCCCTTCCGCTGTCTGCGCAATACGTGAACGATCGCCCTGCTTCTGGCGAAGAGCATAGGGAATGTGGAAGTCAAGCCGCATGCGCTTCACGCCTCCCGAATCTCGACGCGGACGACACGCTCGCCAGGCATCCTGTAATCCGCAGCATCGCGCCTGCGTGTTAGAGCGAGGCTGCACACAGCCCCAAACCCCCAAGGGCTATCGGCGGTGTTCTTCTTCACGAGTTGTCCCCGCTCATTCGCCCAGCCCCAGGCGACCCGCTTAGCTTTCTTCTTGGCCATCGGCCTGCTCCTTCGCCAATGCTGCGCGACACATCGCACAAGTTGGTATCCGTTCTTCGCTGCCACGCGGGACGGCAACCTGGCGGTTGCACAGAGTCTCCACAAACGTCTTCCCCTTCTGATGCGCCTTGCGCGTCGCGGTAGCACACCACGCAAGATGACCGGATACATAACGGCCCGCCACAACGTGCCCATACGTTTCCCAGCCCACGCACCACACATCATCCTTCGCCATCGGTCTGCTCCTGCTTGCCCTTGTCGTCGTAGACCGCGAGCGCGCCGATGAGGTTGAAGTGGGCGTCATAGACTGCCTGTGTCCTGGCGTGCCCGCGAAGTTCCTCCTGCACCAGCACTTCCTCTAGTTTCCGCACCCTAGCCACAACGTCTCGCATCGCAGCTATCTCGGCACGTGTCGGCCCTAGCTCCGGGGGTGGTACATCGTCGCTCATTTGGGCACCTTGCCTTCCATTTTCTTGTCGATGGCGAACACGGCGGCCCTCAGTCGCTCCAGCGACTCTGAGGCAAGAACATCGAAACCGGCGTCTAAGTCCCAGACATATTGCATTGTCAGTCCGACCACGGCCCGCTGAGCTTCCAGCTTCGCCCGCAGCTCGGCGTTCTCAGCTCCAAGCCGCTGAAATGCCCGTCCTGTTTTCGTCATCGCTTCACCTCGGCCTTGCTCGGCCCGCAGGGCGTCAGGTGGACCTCGGTGGTGATGCGGGTCATGTGCTCCAACGTGTAAATCCCGACAGTGACATCCGTTCCAAAGTTTTCCGCAAGCGCTTTGACGGTTGGATACGCGACGGCCCCGCAGCCGCCACTGGGGTAAGCCACATACAACACATCCGGGAACTCCGCTTTCTTCGCCTTCGTGTTCTCCTTCGCTTTCGTTTTCATCACTTCCCTTTCTTCGGCCGCAGCCGCAAACAGTTCTTGCAGGTGACGTTCCGCCAGTAGACCGACGTCCGCTGTGATGCAATACCGCAGTAGGCATGGAACGTGAGCTTCTCGCGGTCAACATACCTCGCCCCTCCATCGTCCTTATGAATCACTCTCTTCGCCATCATTCAGCCTCCTCGCGGACGACGGCCAGGATGTAGTCATGCAGGTATCGCTCGATTCGGTCCTCGCAGGCGCCTACGGCACCGCTTAGCCAACGTCTTCGCTGTGCATCTTCGCAGTCGAGACATTCGCCCCTCAACGCAATCCAGTGCTCGAAGCCATATAGCAGGCCACGAAAACTCTCGTCTTGTTTACCCATCAGAACGGCACCTCCTGCTGCGCCCGCTGGGGGCCTTAGTGCTTACCCTTCAACCGCCGGTCACCCGTCAGACCGACAACCGTACCAGCCGAAAGCCGCGACACGATTCGATCGTCATAGACCCGCTTCAACTTCGGCATCGGGAGGTTCGAGATTACCACCGCAGGCAATCCCTCACGCAAGTCAAGTGCCCGCTTCAACGTGTCGTACTGTGCGTCGGTCGGCTCCCGCTGCCCAACCTCATCGAGCACGGTGAGCGAGGCCCGCTTCCATGTGTCCCACACACCACCGATTCCATCCAGGGTCTCGGCAAACCCCCCGCTGTTGGAAAGCAGCCGCGCCCGCGCCTTGAGCACTAGATCGTGTAGGTCGGGCAAATCCACAGCCCAGCCACCGAAGCTATCGACCATGCAAAGCCCCGCGCAGGTTTTCCCGCTCCCGGCCTCGCCCCAGATCAGCAGGGGCCAGTCGGCTTCACCAGCCACGCATCGCCGGATCATGGTTCGCAGGGCCCCGTCGATCACCTCACGGGTCCGGTACTTGCGGCGCGGGCTGTTCAGCCAGGCGAGCGGGCCGGGCACGAGAATGCAACGCCGTTCGCTCTCGCCGTCACTCAAGGATTGTGCCAATGTTGTCATAGCGTCCGTTGGTGCACCGTACTCGTTCAGGTCGGTCGGCCGGCGCCCCAGAACCGGGCGCCTTGCGGCTTGGCAACCATTCGGGCTGAAACCATTTCCACCGCCCGTCAATCGCGCAGCCTAGTCCTTCGGTCGACAGCTCGAGGCCGTGCCGCAGCATCGTTTTCAGGTGCCGCGTGACCGCTGCGGCCGTCAGTGGTGCTTTCATCTGTTCGCGGTGGGCCACGAAGGCCACCCACAGTTCGGCGAACTCGGGGGTGTCCAGGCAGGTGTCCTTGACTCTGGGTTGGACTTCCTCCCAGGAAAAGGTGGGCGCTTGCGCCCTCTTAGTCTTTTCTTTAGAGGTAGTACTCTCTCTGTTTTTAACCAAGTCCGGATTCCGGTGTACTTGTTTATCGGATTCCGGTGGGGGGGGCGCCGGTTTCCGGTTAGGGGGGCGCCGGTTTCCGGTTAGGTCGGGGGGGTCGGATTCCGTACTACTTGCTGGCAGCCAATACGTGTTGGCGCGGCCCTCGCATCGCCCGCTGCGCTCTACTTCCAGGTCGGTTTTCTCGGCAAGTTCTGCGACTGCATCGACAACCGCCGTCCGACCGGCACCAGCCCACCCGGCAATCTTCTCGTAGCCTAGTCGCACGGATTCGCGGCCGCGCAGTTGATGGCAGAGCACCGTGTAGACGACCTTGGCGGTCATGGTTAGGTCGCGTCGGGCCAGAATGTCGAAGTACGCCTTCATAAATTGTCGGTCCATCCATGGAACTCCCACGAACCCGACCGGGAACGGGCGGATGAAACCGTACGGAGAGCGGCCCGGGCCTTGCGGCTACCGGCCACCCGTCCCCGGCTGGATTCGTGGTTCATGGTCATCGTGAAAGGCTCCGTACGCTTTCATGCCCGCACCCTACCCGCCCGCAGGCCCGGCGTCAACATGCGGTAGCGGAATATCCCGAATCGCCTTGCCGTCTAGGTATCGCAGCAGCCGCCTCGTCTGCCAGCGGCGCTCGGCGTCCCTGGCGGCGACCCAGGCGGCGTCCCTGGCGGCGACCCCGGCGGCGTCCCTGGCGGCGGCCCCGGCGGCGGCCCCGGCGGCGGCCCTGGCGGCGACCCCGGCGGCGTCCCTGGCGGCGGCCCCGGCGGCGGCCCTGGCGGCCCAGGCGGCCCCGGCGGCGGCCCCGGCGGCGACCCCGGCGGCGGCCCCGGCGGCGTCCCTGGCGTCCCCGGCGGCGTCCCTGGCGGCGTCCCTGGCGGCGTCCCTGGCGTCCCCGGCGGCGTCCCCGGCGGCGTCCCTGGCGGCGTCCCTGGCGTCCCCGGCGGCGTCCCTGGCGGCGGTCAACGCCTGCGGTGTTGCCTGTCCACGTGCATATTGCCGTGTAATAACAACGGATTGCACGCTTCGCACGTCCGGCTTACCCGTCCTCTTTAATGCCCGTGCAGCACAGTCACAGGCGAACAATCGGGCAGTCACATCATTCCAGGTCAACGGCTTCAACAGACGCGCTCGGGCGACCACAACCTTGTCACGGCACACAACCCGTTCGTCGCGAGCTTCGGCCTCGTAAATGTTTGGGCCGAGCCAATCTAACAGGTCGTTTGCCCGACACAAGTGGTAACCAGACTGGCAGGCGACCAGTGTGTGGATGGCGGGCATCCACTTGCCCGGCAGCTTGCCGCGTGGTAAGTGCCACTTTCCCTTGCCGCCATTGCAGGCTTGACCATTGCGGCCTAGAACTTTGAAGAATCGTTGCATGGCCATGTTAGAACTTCTCCGCAGGCCCGGCGTCAAGCCCTGTCCTGAGCCTCCGCCCCGCAGTCCACCCATAGCGCCGGCCCCTCGACGCTACAGGCCCGCTTCGACTCCAGCACAACAAACGATTCGCCTGGATGTTTAACGGCAAGCTGCCCGGCTTCGTAGCAAGCCGACTCAAGGGTATGGTGCTCGCGGGGTAGAGGGGTGCAGCCCATCCGATGCACCAGCCAGAACTTCTTAACAGTGGTCATGTCGATTGCTCCGTCTCTAGCTTCGCGTCAAGCCCTGTCCTGGCATTCATCAGCATCGCCAACCCGCAAGCCCGATGTGGGCGGCGGGGGCGTTTCCGGTTCCGCGTCGGCCACGCCGGCGTCACGCAGGACGTGCTGGGCGAACTCCCACCAGGTTGGCAGTACGAATGCGCCTCCATCGGCTAGTGTCCTCAGCCCGGCGACGAGTATCGCGTTGCGGTCGGCAAAGTGCTTCACGTCGGCGACCAGTCTCGCACATTCGACGTAGCTGAATGGTTCGCCAGGAGCCCCTGCCCGCTTCGCCTCGTGAGCCTCCAGCAGCTCGGCGATCCGGGTGGCCGTCATCCCACTTATGCGGAAGCGCACGTCGGGAACGCCACGCTCGTAGATAGAAACCTTGTTATTGCCGGCCTCCAAAGCCGGGACAATAAAGCTGACTGCTTCGGGATCGACAAGAACGCTCTTGTCGGGATCGGTGCTTGGGAGTTTACAGAGGCTCATTGGGTGGGCCCCTGTATGATCTCGTCCTCGGGCACCGGGAAGAACTGGTCGGGGACAAGTTCGGGCTCAGTTGCCTTTCGCCTGCCCGTCTTCAGGTCGTACTGCCCGGTACAGATTGCTTTGTGGACCCGTTCCAGCTCCTCGCGCGTTTGGATCACGTCGTGGCCCAGTTCGGTTTTTGCGGCGTATCGTATCAGCCCGATGGCGTGGACCGGACTGCCGACCGCCGCCAACCGAGTCCGCACATCGCGGAGGACGTTAGCCTTGGCCCGGCTGAGGTCTGGTCCGTTAGCCCCGTCACCGGCATCGTTGGCCTGGTGTTCTGGGGCAGCCGGGCGGGGGCCTGGGGGGCGGCTCGCTGGATATTCCTTTAGGGGGATGTCAGCGTTGAAGCCCAGCGTCATCAGGGCCTTGCTGCGGACGGCGGTGAGGACTTTCTTGAAGCAGTCATCGCGGGCGGAGTATGGGATATCCGCCGCCATGTCGAATTGCCCGCCAGCCCAGAAAAACTCGGCAACCAAGCTAACCGCCACAAGCGTCTCGGGCGTGCCAACGAGCGTGTAACTGACCGCCCCGGCCTCGCCCTTGTCCCGCCGCACTTCCTGCCCGCGGATCAGTTCGTAACGCAGGCTTCGCAATCCCCACTTCCCGCCGTATGGTCCCCAGCGTTCCGTCGCTCGCCGCAACTGCGACTGGGCATTGACGCTAGTGAGCTTCGCGCCATGCGTTTGCTTCTTGGCGAAGCGGGGCTCGGTGCAGCACTCGCCGTTCCACAGGGCCATGTTGTCGTTGGTATCAGAGTTCACAGGCCACGTCCTCCCCGGCGACAGGAACGAAGTCACCGTTGATGCCCACCCCGTCCTCGTCTCTCTGCGGCATCGCCCAGCGGGGCAGGTCGATCACTTGGATGTCGTCGCCGTAGCCGGGCCATTCACCCGTGTCGCGGCAGGTGGCGTAGAGTTCGATCAGTTCCCGCCAGCGGGCCCACCCGGCCTCGAAAGCCGCCTCCGATAGTTGATAGACCCCCACGGCGTATGGTGGGTCCTTTTCGACCGCAATGAACACGAAGCGGTCAGGCTCAAAACCGGTCGCTGCTCCCATCCCGGTCAGGTAGTGAACGGCCTGAATGTGATACCCGTAGCGGACGATCTCGCGGGGGAACCCGGTCGGGCTGGCATCTCGCGTGGTCTTCAGGTCCACGAGCGCGCCAGCATCCCAGTCGGGCCGCGCCTTACAGGGCAGGCTGACAGTTGCATCCTGCCAGGTGATGCTCAATTCCGCCTGCCCATTGGCTAGGAGCGCCTTGGCTGCCGGGTGTGCTCGGACGGCCTCGGCAACGGCGTGGGCGTACTGATTATCTTCATCACCGAGAATCTCGCGGCCCTGTTCGGCTGCCTCCGCCTGAAACGCCAGCCACCGTGCCTTGCCATCCTTTGTCCGCCGGTCCACCTTTGGCGTCACCATGTAGTCGCGGGCGAACCGGGCTGGCTCGAACACGCAGGCATGGGTAGCCCGGCCGAGGTTCATTGCCGGCGTCGGCACCAGTGGGTGCTGGCGAGCGAACTCGCAGTGGGCGGGACTCTTGGCCAGCGGGCGCAGTTCCCCGCTCGAACTGATCCCCGGCCACAGTCGGTATGTGGCCATTGGGACATCTTCGTACACCCCGGGTTTGGGAAGCTCGACAGCCTGTGGTGCTTCGGTTGCCATGTCAGTCTCCTATTTGGTTCCCGGCAGTTGCGAAACCTGGGCGAGCCCCTGCACGAGCTTGGACACTTGGGCGAAGCCGACGTCGGCCGGAAGCTGGGGCTTGTCCTTGGCCGCTGCCAACTGCCGTCGCCACTCGAAGAACTCATCCACAGTTCCCAGTAGCCTTTCAGTCGGCACCCCCGCGCAGAAGTTGACGCAGGCGATGATGCGGTTGAGGATCAATACGCCCTTGTCATTGCAAGGAGCACAACAGACATACCGGCCGCAACTATCATCGATTGCGTTTGCGTTTTCGTCGTAATTCGGCTTCCACGGCGTCGGCGCAATCTGCTCGATGTCACTTGCCATTCGGGTTCTCCTTGGCCGCGGCGAGGGCGGCGAGCGCGCGTTGACAGCCCGGGTCGCGCCGGAATAGGTCTCGGTATTGGGACTTAATGTCCGCGGGCAGCGTAGAATCCGGGCGCACATCGAAGTACGCGACCAGTTCTTTGCACGCCGCCAGCAGTTCGTCGTAGCCCGGCTGAACTGGGCAGTGCTCGTCGATGATGAGGGCGGCAGCCTCCGCGAAAGTGATCTCGTTCACATAGTCAGTGGAACCTTGATATCCATGCGACTCCGTTTCCATGTGCTGGCAAATTTCTTCCGCAACGGCCTTCGCCGCCGCCAGTGCCCGGTCGCTGGGTTGCTTGTCGGTCATGTCTTCACCTCCTTAGCCGCGGCGAGGGCGGCACAAACGCGACGTTGCAGGGCATTTGTTGCGGCCGCCCAGGCGTCGTCGTGCTCCCAGTCCTCTCCAAAGTAGTCATCCACCTCGCCGCACACTGCCAGCAGTTCGGCGTCGGCCGGGCGCTCTGGGCAGTGCTCGTCGATGATGAGGGCAAGAGCGGCTGTAAGGGGGCCTGAATCACGAGGGGCGGCACAATGGGCGACGAGGTCTTCTAGCACAGCCTTCACCGCCGCCAGGGCCCGCTCGCTCGGTTTCGCGTCGCTCATGTCTTCGTCTCCTTGGCTGCGGCGAGGGCGGAGCGCATCCGTAGAATCAAGCGCTGGCGAGCAGCATGCATTCCCGCAGGCTCGTAGGCTAGGTGTTCGTAGTCGGGTAGCATGTCCGTCGCTGCTGCTATTACCACATCATACCCCCGAAGGTGCTCGTCGATGATGGCGGCGGCTTCCATGGCGGAAATGCACTCGGCGCCCTCCTTTTCGTAGGTGACGTCGGCAATCTTCTGCCCCGCCACCAGTGCCCGCTTGCTGACCTGCTTGTAGGTCATCGCTTCCCCTGTCTTTCAATTGCACCCGCGACATACGCCTTACGAATGCTCTCCTCAAAGTCCACTAATGCACGAAACACGGCAGGCTCCAACGCTATCCGTGTGGTGTTGTCCTGCCTGCGCAGGTCTAGCACGATGTGATACCCGTCAAAGTGGGCGAAAACCCCGTCGCCAAGGTAACGATCCTCAAGATCATCCATAGCATCATCCTCCGCGAACAAGAGGCCGCCCGGCGCTAGGTGCCAGAGAACTTGCCTGCGTCCGCCTGCTCCTCATGGTTGCACGCCGGGGGCCTCATGGTTCACTCACAAAGTGCGGCCGCGACGGCAGAAAGGAACGGCGAGGAACCAGACACCGCCGCGACCGCTTGGGGAAAGAAGCATCGTCGCCGCCCACAGGCGGATTGTTGTTGGCGGTGGCAGCCGTGGCCTGCGGAGTACCATCTAAGCCGTGGTCCCACGGCTGCCACACGCATTGAGAATGTGCGACGGGCCGGATTCCCCACCCGGCCCCAATTCGGGCCCCGTGCCAGCAGCGGCATTCGTTGTCTCCGGCAGGAGTTATCAACCGCTGCCTTCCTAGCCCTTCACGCCACCTGCGATTCCCTTTCGGGTGTACGCTACCAGACCACATCCCGGTCATTACCCGGCGCTGCCGCGCCGCCGTCGCACGAAACGCCCCGAAGTCCGTTGCAGGGCGTAGACCCGAAGATGATATCTCCGGGGGAGTAAGCAGAACGCGGGGTCGGGTGGTACGGGCATTTGAGGAGGGTAGAGGTAGGTGCCCGGCCCCGCGGTAGGAGGACAAGTTAGCCATCGGACGACTCCGAGTGCTCGTCGCTGTCGCTCAGCCAAGGGAACACGTCACTCGCGGTGGCGCCCAATACTGCTGCTATTCGCTGTGCTGCACTATCCGGTTCGCGTTCGCCACTTAGAAATCTGCTGATCGTTGACGTAGATAGACCCGAATCGGTTGCAAGCTGCTGGCCCGTTACGCCGCGCAGTTTCATGTAGAAGTCTAAGTTGTTGGTTGCCTTGGACATGCCCTAAACCTACCCGACGAATCCCCGCTGGGCAAGTGCTTGTCCCGTAATCTGGGGCGGAAAATGCTAAGGTCCGACACAGCAAGAGGTTATGGGGGTGGAAATCTGCGGGGCAATCCCCGCCTGGGGATTCGGGCGGGTCCGCTAGCGGGCTCGGGCTGCTCGCCGCTTACCAGCCGCCTGCACCTCTCGCTTGCCGGCCCCCAGCTTCTCAAGGATGGCCCCGTACTTGTCTACGTCCTTCTGGTCGTTGTCTTCCCAGGCATCGAAGTAGAGGCCGTAATACTTGCTCCGCACCTTAGACCGGGCACTCTGGAAGAGGCGTTTGGTGTGGTCGGGTTTGATGCCGTTGGCCTTGGCCGCGGTTCGGATATCAGCGAATAGCTGCTGGACCGCCTTGCTCCGTTTACTCGGATCGGCCAGCTTGATTCGCTGCCAGGTCGAGGGGTCAACGTGCAATTCGAGGGCCTGCTTGAAGCCGCGCATAGCCCGGTAGGGCGTCATCCCCTTGCGACGGGGGACAGCAAAAGCGAAGTTGGTGGGTGAGTAGCTGAAGGGGATGAAGTGTTCGCCCACAGCCTTTGCCCGAGCCTTAAGCTCCTCCCAGCCCCGGAGACCATCCCGGAAGCCGGCGTCCATCCAGGGCATGGGGAAGGAACTGCCCAGTCGGTAGCCCGTGAACTGCTCGGCCAGCAACCGAACGCCGACCGACGATTTATTGCCGAGATTCTGGAGCAGGCCGCGCGGGAAGTCGCTGAAGTAGCGGAGCACTTCGCGGGCCTGCTTGCCCATGTGAATGTAGTGCCGTTCCTTCGAGACCTTTAACCCCAGTATCCGCCTAACGCTCCGTTCCATCGGGGTAACGTCGATGTCCCACTTGCGCTTAGGCTCGTTTTGCCAGGGGTATTTCTTGTGGTCCGGGTCGTCCTGCCCCCAAAGGGCATGAATCGTCCGCTGAATCAGGGTTGCACTACTGGCCAGCGTCATGGTCATGTTCCGCCAGTAGCGCAGCCCCAACTTGCGGGCGATGGGGTCCTTGAAGTTAGTCAGCGTGCGACCGGCCACCCGGATGTTGCTCCAGGTCCAGTCGGGGGCAAAGACCAGAGCATGGGCTATCTGCTGCTCCTTGATGGTCATGGGCTCCCAGGCAGCGCCGTGTCCTTTGCGAAGAGTAGGCACCTCAAGATATTCCTGGCCGCCAAAGGCGTCGTTCAGATGGCTGGCGATAACCTCTCGAGCGTGACGCTCGGTAATGCCAACCGGCAGATTCGGCAACATCTCACGGGCCAACGTGTGGTAGCTGAACAGTTTGAGCCCGACGTGGGTGTTGTCCCACAGGTGCCGCTGATACCAGTCGTATCCTCTTCGCGTCTGGCGGGTTGCATAGTTGAGGCCAGGCACCTCTGAAGCCAGCGTCTCGACCTCACGCAGCCCCTTCTGAAGATAGGTCCGAGCGTAATCGGCGGCGGCTGACCGATTCATACCCAGGCCGCTCTCGATTCCTTCCTTCGTGCCCAGGGGGTCCTTGACATCCAAAAGCAGCCCCGCCCTGTAGGTCAGCCGCGGGGTGAATTCTAGCCCCAACCGCTTTGACTCGAACGGGCCGATGAAGATACCGCGGACGGGGTTCCAGGGGCGGGCCAATACAGACTGAGCGGACTCGTAGAGAGTAATCTCGTGGAACACGCTGAAGGCCACGTTGATGCTCTTGCCGAGCGAATTGACGGCCCGTATTGCACCCCAAACCGGGCCCCGCAGCGGCTTGTCCAGCAGCACCTTGATCGGGCGCACTAAGTCGGGATGTACCCACACCGAGCCTTCGCCCAGGATCAGCTTGCCGTCTTTGGTCCTCCGAGCGTAGACCCGGCGGAGAACGGGGTGGTCGATCTTGACGTAGCCCTGGCCGGCCTTGTCGAGGTTGGGTGACATCAGAGGCGTCTGCCCCTGCTCTTCGGCCAGTGCGCTCAGGGCCCGCAGCTTGGCCATAGCGCGTCGAGTTACAGCGGCCTTGACGTTGTTCTCGGCCGCTCGCTGGTACAGATAAGCAAAGTCCTGGCTGATGGGCTTGAAGCCCGCCTCAACGGCTTCCTGATAGGTCGGGAAGATTCGCCGCTTGGCGTGCGGGGTTTGTTTCCGCCACTTGGTATACGTCTCCGCCAGCTTCTTGCGCGAGCCGACGTAGAAGTGAGGCAGGTAATCGGTGACGTACTTGAGGAACTCCGGCGTACCCTCCGCCATCTGGACTAGTTTATTGACTTCCTGGCGACCGCGCTCCTGTTCGTCGCGGTACTTCTTGGCCAGCTCCCGCATCTCAGGTGTGGCCCGGACCCGGACCTTCTCGGCGGTGTCGCCCTTGACCCGCAGGTTGCCAATGCCCTCGATCATGGCCCCCACATCCTCACGCTGCGGCTCTTCCAGCGTGGCGGTCCACTTACGGACGTTGGCGTTAACCTGGTGCATCATGCCCGCGTATCGGCGGGTGGTCTGCTTAACGATGTCGAAGGCCGATTTCCGAGCTTTCGGCTCGGGGTGCGACTCGGCGAGTTCATCGACAGGTGGCTTCGGGAACTTCGGGTCACCATGCCGGACTATTTGTTCCGGCGTCGCCAGGACAGGCTTCTCTACTTCCGCTGCTTTCGGGACTTCTTGCACTTCCCGGACACCGGCTTCTGGCTTGGCTTCCGCCCGGCGTTGTACACCTTCGCCGCTCGGCGCTTTGCCTCCTTCGACGACATCCCCTGGCTGAGAAACTGGTCGCGGATAGCCTCGTATTTCTTGGGCACGGGTTGGTACTCCTTCTTCACGCAAGAGTTTCGGGCGCTTCCACCCAGGCTTGGCCTCGGCGGCTGGCCGTTGGCTCGCCTTGTAGCCACCCTTGCCAACGAGGCCATAGAACAGGGTGCTCACCACCGGCTCAGCCAGGGCGTCAACCTTCGTCTTGAAGTCGCCTTCGGACGTGACGCTAGCGGCAAGCTCCCGCAGAGTTGCGAGCGCACCTGGAATTACAGCGGCACTTAGACCAGTTTCCTTGGCTGCGGTGGCCACGTCGATTTGGCCGGTGGCGAGTTGGCCTAGCGCCTCGGCCCCGCCAATGGCCCCAAAGCCGCCCAGGACTCCTCCAGCGATTCGACCCGCCTTTCCACCCGCTGCGAGCGCTGCAGCCCCCACACGGCTGCCTACGTTCGCCGTAAGCCCCGCTGGAGACGCTCCGAACCCGCCCACCACCGTCGCGGCCTGACCGCTGAGCCGGGCAATGGCTTCAGCGGCGTTCGCCGACTCGGGGGTCATGGCGTCCTGATTGAGCAGCAGGTCTATGGCTTCCGACCTGGCTGTCGGAACCTTCTTGGTCGGCTCTGCCCCTGGCAAGGGCGTCCGTTCTGAACCCGGCAGCGGTCGGAATCGCTCCATCGCCTGCCGCCCGTGAAGGGGCAGACGAACCAGGCCGCGGGCAGCGTCGCCGAGCGACGTGACGTACCGGTCGATCTTGCCCGGCACCTCCATGCCCACGGCCTCGTACAGTTCTGAGACCGGCACGGGCGACTCCGGGGTAGGCGGTAAGCCCTGCTGGGCGTCTACGAACTTCTTGACTTCCGCGTAGGAAAGGTCAGCAGGACGATCGGGAGGATCGGCGTATGAAATGGGGGGGGGTAGGCGACCACCTTCCGCCAAGAGCTTGTTCTGGACGTCCTGAGCAGACCCGGGCGCCCCGTCAGCTAAAAGCCGGTCGTAGATGTCCGGTGGCCGTGGGGTTGGGGCAGCCGTCGTGAGCATCTCCTCGGGCGGCATGTAGGCCCGCATACCCCCGCTAGGGGCTGGAGTCGGCTTGAAGCCGAAGTCAGCAACCTGCTGCGAATCGGCGGCCTCACCGGTCGGCTGGAATCCGAAATCGTCCAGCTTGGGCTTGGTGGGCTCAAAGCCGAAGTCGCTCAGCTTGGGCTTGGGCGGAGGCGTCATTGGACTACTTTGGCTCCGGGATAGGCCTCCAGGAAGGCATCAAGTTGGTCAGCCGGAATTGTCCCCGGCGTACCGTCAGGCTTTATCACATGCAGGACGGCGGGCTGGGTCGTGGCCACCTCCTTGGTGTAGTCAGGCTTGAAGGCCTGCTGGCCCCGCCGACGCCCCTTCATGGGCGAGGGAGCTGCGGTTTGCTCGTCTTGCGGTGTCCGCTTCTTGGCCGCCGCTAGTTGCGCAGCCGCCTTGGGGCGCCGGATGGCTGCAAGTCCAGCCTCTATTCGTTCGTCAAGTAGGTCGCCAGCCAACAACTGACGGCGTGATGGCCCGGTCGCGCTGTCCCCCAGGAAGCCTGAGTCTTGCTCCTGAAGCGATTGGAGTACGCTATCGCTTATGTTGGCGGGCCCCCGCTTGATTTCCGCCATTCGCTCCTGGTGGGGGTAGTCCGTCTTCAGGTCGAGTTCTTCTTGAGCACGCCCGCTTTGCCCCTTTCGATGGCCCGCCGTAGCCGTCGTGGTTGTCTCGAAGTTCTGTTGCTGCTGTGCTTGGGCTTCTAGCGCCATGTAGTCACGATTCCACTGCTGAATAGTCTCCCGCGGCTTTACCATCGGCGTGCCGGCAACTTCGAGAAGGCGCTGTTTGATGTATTCCGCCTTGGTGGGAATCCCTAGACCCGCCAAGGCATTGGCACCTTCCTGGCGACCCTGGGCAGCGGGCATCCCAGGCATTACCGTAGGTGCTGGTCCGAATGGCAGTGCGGCCGGAGCCCCACGCATCGAAAAGGACATATCACCGAACTGTGGTTCACGGCCCAATCGCTGAGTCTTTGCCATTGGCTTACTCCTTAGCGGGGTTGGTACTGGGTTTGCAGGCCGAATGGACTTGTAAAGGTCGGGTCGCCAACCAGCTTTTTGCTCTTCTGAGAACGCATGTATTCATCGAACAGCTTGTTAATCTCCTCCCGTGCCGGCCAATTCGGCGGCGGTTGGTTCTGTCTTTGGTAAGCTCCCGTTCGCGCTTCCAACAGGTCTGTCTGCGCCTGGCGTCGTTTCTGGGCGCCCTGCCCGTAATACTGGTCGTAGGCCATCATGGTGCCCGGCATGTTGGTCATGCGCTGGTTACCGGCCATAGCCCCCGGAGTGCCAGGCGCCATGGCAACGTCGGCTATGCCACCCACCGCCCCGCCAGCGAGCCCTCCAAGCGCCGCTCCGCCCAAGGCGCTCATGCCACCGGCGGCAGCGGCCCCAGCGGCGGGCATGGCAACTAGTCCCCCCGTCATGCCAGCAGCGGCGGGAATAGAAAGCCCCGCCGTGGGGATAGCCAGCAGTGCGCCAAGAGCCATCCCGGCACCAGCCCCCACGGCTGCCCCGCCCCCGCTACCGAAGAAGCCGGGCTCGGCATCTTTCTGGGCTTTCTCCGCGGCCTGTTCCGCCTTCTTGTTTTGGTATCCTTGGTTGACGGTCTGTAGCAAATACCTGATGGCATCTCGCTTGCGTTGAATCTCGCCCAACTCTAAGCCTTGCCTGCGACCTGCAATATCCAAAGCCTGGCGCCGAGTATCCATAGCCCAGTTTTGGCTCAAGCCCAACTGACGTTGTGCAGAAGGTGATGTATCGTATCGCATAGTCTAACTCCCGGTTAGCTATAAATGGCGCCCCGAAGTAGGTCTCCGACAAAATCCCCCAGGCCTACGTCCCCGAAAAGCTGAGCCCAATCTTGCCAGCTCATCTCATCTGCCTCGTCTCCCTCCTGCTCCAGCAGGCCGAATTCTTTCTCCCAATTCGCAAGCGCTTCGTTGGCTCTTTCCTCGCCAATTTGCAGCAGTGGCCATTCGTACGGGTCGGGGTAGGTGAAGCCTTCGGGGAACTGTACACCAGCCAGTAGGTCTTGGACGGCCAGCTCGTACTTGTTCTGCTGTTCCTCAACACCGCCCATCATTTCAGCGAGCCCCACTTCGAGCCCCTGGCTCCGCATGAGCTGTTGGAGGGCCCGCTCGCGGGCGGTTGCATTTTCCGTAGCCTGCCCCGCCCGGACCATGCCGCGGCCTTGGGCCGCCATCCCGGCACCCGCGCCCTGAAGCGAAGCTGACAGCCCTGACCGCCCAAGCCCACGGCCCGCCAACTGATCTGCGGCGGTCCGGCTGTATCGTGCCCCGGCGGCTGTCTGCTGGGCAAGTGCCGGCTGCAAGGCGTAGTCTGAGACCGCCTTGTAGTCCGGGTCGGTTCTTCGTTGCCACAGAGAAGTGGTTTCGGCCAGTGGCCCCTCAAACTGGCCCATGCGCTCCAGAATGCTTCCGTAACGATCAATGCCCCCAGATAGGGACTGAACCACGTCCGCAATCCAGGCATCCTGGTCTTCTTTTTGCTCAGCCTGTTGTATAAGTTGATCTTCCCGGCCGGAGACCAACCTTGGGTCTACGTCTGTGCCCTGGCCGAAATTCGTCAGCTCCTGCCATGCCGTAAGGGCACCGCTGCTCGCCTGCCGTTGCCCCTTGCCTAACCCAAAACGCTCGTCATACGGTTCAGCCCCGCCACCCTGGCGCCCCCTAGTACCGTACCCCTTCCCGTAATTCGGGTCCTGCCATGTAGCGGCACCGCCCCCGGTCTGCCCCTGGCCCCGCTGCCCGCGCTTCTTATCCCAGTAGCTCGTCGTCCCCGGCAAAGCCCATCCGAATCTGCTCATAGCGTTACTCCGGTACGTCCAAGTCCATGTTAGCCCGCATGGCGTTCCACAGAATGTCCAGGTCCGGCGTGGCCGCGTCTCGGAAGGCCCGCAACGACGCTTGGCTATCAACGTGGTGTCGCTCGGCAGCGGTCATCGGGCGCTCGGTGATCTTACCCTTATCGGTCGTCACACGGTGGGTGTACTTGTCTGCGGGTTCGGGCATCGGCGACTCCTATACATAAGTGAATACATCGTGGAATGGATAGTTGCCAGTGTAGCCAGTTGGAGCACCGAATGGATCAGGGGGACTTCCAAGAGTTGCACTCTTGTAAATAGCCTTGTTTGTTCCTGTTGGTGCTGAAAGCCCGATAGTGACAAGGCCGAATGCTACGTTAGCCGTCTCGAACACCGCCGTTGACACGCTATCGGAATGCTGGCCAATGAAGTACCAGCCAGGGGTAAGATGCTGGGCAACGCTGCTGGCAGTCTTGACGCCCGTCCCTGTGAGGCTGATGTCGCCACTTTCGTACAACAAAACGTCAGGCAGGCCATCGGAACCGACATCGTAGATCAGGAACCGCATATTCTTTCCAACATCTTCCACAGAACAGTTTACACTGATCGTGTCGATGGTGTCGCCCATCGCAAAGAAGTAGCGACCCAAAATCCGGCCGGCAGGCCCATCATTTGCGTCTGTTGTCGTGTTCATCTCACCGTGCGGACTATGCGAAGCGTAGTACCGCCCGGCGATGTGCGGCTTGCACAGGGCGGCGTCCTGAATGATGTTATCCAACTGCTCGGTAGCGGTCAGCGACCGCAGTACGCCGGAGACTCCCCTGCCGAGGACGTTGCCTTGACTAACTTCAAGGGCCTTCAAGCCGGTGCCGTCGTTCAATACGACACGCTGTGCCGTTACCGCGATGTCATCAATATTGCCGCTCTGTCGCCCCAACAAGCTATTGACAGCAAGGCTGATGCCCTGTAATTGGCTGCTCGTCCGCCCAAACACACTATTGGTAGCAAGACTTATATTAACGAAATCGCCAGCCTGGGCTCCGATGATGCTGTACGTGTCAACGAAAAGCGGTTCCGGCGTGTTGTCTGAGTTCGCCACCAGAATAGTAAAGGCGTCGAAATCCGCCTCCATCACGGCCCCGGCCGCATCGACGTTCGCGGCATCGGTCACATCGGCATCATCCTCGACGTTGATAACCGTGCGGACCTCGGTGGCGGTCAGATCGTTGAGGTCTCCGCCTGCCGTGCGGCCTACGATGCGCGAAGTGTCTACAAGGAGAGAGGTGATGTTGCCGGATGTCCGGGCGAGCAATGTTTGAGCACCCATGCCAATGGCGTTAATATTACCGCCCTGGCGCCCGAGCAGGTTGTTTGTACCAAGAGGAATGTCAGTAATGTCACCACCCGCTCGGCCAAGTACGTTGTTGGGCGCAATGAGCACGGTGGCCAAATTGGTGGCCTGCTGCACAAGTACCCTGTAAGCGCCAAGCCCTATTTGTGCAATGCCCCCTGTGAGCCGCCCAATTAGCCTGTTAGCGTCAACGGTAAGTGCCACCGGCGTATCGTCCGTGTCCGCCTTCAGGATGGTGTTAGCGTCGAACAAGTCCTTCGTCACGTAGTCCGAAGGCGGAGTCACGCTGGTATCCGGCTTGGAATGCGAACCGGGACTCATGCTGGTATCAGGCATCTAGTAGCTCTCCAAAAGGTTCGTGGGGATCATAATGACAACCAAACCCCAGGTCTGAGTATTCGGATTCGTCCAAGCGAACGTCAACTGGTCGTCGGCCTGATACTGCCAAGCGGACGGGTCGCCCGTCTCGCTGGTCCCCAGTCGGAAGTGAAGGTCGGCTCCATCCGTCCCCACTCCCGGTACGGTGTAGAGCGTAGTGTCGTAGGCCGCTCCCAGGTCGGCGTCGAGGCCGATGACGAAATCGGCACTGCTCGTACCACCGGTGAAGTGGCCGCGAATGGCCACCAACGTCCAGTTGACCGCGAGCCCGAACGAGTGGCTGATGTGGCTCGAACCCGTTGCCCAGGCGGGGTGCTTCGGTGGCCACGGGCCGCCCACCGCCACGTCAATCTCCGTGCGGGCTGAGCCAGCGGACGGCGTTATGGTCAGATCGTCGCTGGTAACGGCGGTAATCTCGTAGATGCCCTCGGTGGCCGTCCCGTCGTCCTCCTGGTCGTAGATGTTCAGTGCGTCGCCCGCCTCCCAGTCGTCCTCACCACCCCAGTTCGGCCGATGAACGGTAACCCCGTCCGATTGCAGCAGGGCGTCGGTCATGTCGAGTACGGTAGCGGAGGTTCCTGCGTAGTTCACGCTTCCGCCAGTATTCATGTGCTTGAGCCCGGTAATCGCCATTCAGTACACCGTCACAATCTCTTGGGCCACGTCGGGTAGCGGTGAACCCATGCACGGCCAGTAGTGAAACCGGAGGTGCAGATAGCTTCCCTCTGGCATGAAGCCTTCCCCCGCCTCGCGGAGCGGACTGATGTTGTGGGCCCAGGCGTAGAGCGTATGGTTGACCGGGAAGCCGGGGCCGAGCCGGTCGTGGTACGCCGGGCGCCGATACTCGGGCCCGCGGGCGAGGTCCAGCATCCCAGCCCCGCCGCCAATGTCGCTCTCGGCAATCCACAGCCAGTCGTCGTCGATTCCCGTTACGTGCGGGGGCGAGTCCTGAGTCACATGGGCGGCCACCTTGATGAAGCTCTCCTGCTTGAACCCGTAGCGGGTGAAGAACCAATGGTCGAGCCAGATGTAGCCCCAGTTCTCGACGATGGGGCCGATGGTGTACGCCTGCCAGTGTCGCCCTTGAGCGTCCACTTGGTCCGGGTTGTTGTAATGCGTCCAGTGCAAGTAGAACTCCAGCCAGTCGCCCTCGCCCACGGTTCCCGGCAGCCCTTCGTCAGGAACCGGGTAGGGCGTTGGCGGGCCCGGCGGCTTGGGCGGCTTCTCCCACGGGCCGAGGGGCACTACCGGGTCCTTGCCTGTCTTAGGCGGCCGCGCCAATTGCTGTCTCCGGTATGTGCAGGTGAGAATATACACCATACACCCGTACACTGGGCATTGGTGACCAAGTCGAAGTCAGGGCAACATCATACGACTGTGGGAAAGGGACTCCTCCGGCATTTATAGCAGCCGGAATATCGGCACAAGCCAGCGGATTAGGGTTGTTGGTATCAGACCAAACCATGAAGGCTTGCGCTATGGAGATTGAAGCCCCATAGGTTCCGTTCAGATAAACCGCCCACCTCCTGACGCGATAGCACAAAGCACTTACCCAGGTAGAGACTCCGGGCGTAGCCTGCAACTGTATATAACTATTGCGATGGCTGAACTGGGCGCGTCGGACCTCCTGCACATTGCCATCTACAGTTTCCTGCCAAATGGGCTGCCACGGGGTAGCCGAGCCCGTTTCTTCTTGCCACAGATAGAGTGGTGGTCCAGGGTTGTAAAAGGGATGGAGTCGGTGCAGGTCGAGTGCGATTATGCGATAGAGGTCGTCTCTGTAATCATTCCACACCACCCACTGCGCCGGGTGGGTGAACTGACTGGTCATGTCGGTTTCGGTGAAGTTCCAGGTCGGCAGGAAGTAGGCGTGGGTCGGCCACAGGCACGGCCCCCCCTCAATGAGCACCTGGGTATCGGAAAAATCATCCGGTGGCGGCACTTCGGGGGCCGGTTCCGCCGCCTTGGCAACTTCCATCTCGGCACTCTGGACCCGCCGCTGGGCTCGATGCATCTCCCGCCAGAGCGCGTCAATCTCCCGGTCGGTGTGCGGGTTACCCATGCGGAAACGCTGTGGCATCGGACTATCCTTCCGGCGGCCCCGCCGTCCACGTCGCGTAGCGAATCAGAACATGAACCACGGCGTCGGGGCTACCCTGCTTCGTCCAACTACAGTACGCCGAAACGTCACGCTGTAGGTTCAAGTCATCGGGATTGTAGGGTGTGCCCGTGCCCTGCGGGTAGTACATATACGGGCCGTTTGCCGGGTAAAGAACCTCTGGCGTGGCGTCGCCTCGGACGATGTTAAAACCCATCACGTAGGCTTCCGGGTTCTTTTGGGTTTCTGAATCGGTCTCCCCCTCGAAGGTCTCAAAACCAGCGTGCCCGATCGAGAGCAGCCCGTCCGCACCGAAACTCGACAGAAGCGGCTGGGCCAGGAAAACGTAGACCTCCAGGACTTGCCACCAGTCGGGGAAGCTCCCCAGCGGCGCCTCGGCGAACGTGCCCTCGGCACTGGCAACGGTCAGCCACGCCTCGATGTAGCCTGTAGTCGGGATGCTGGCAGGTGCCGCGGCGCCACCACTGACCACAATCCGCGGAGCCACCACGTCCACTCGGCGGTCGATGTTCCGCAGGGCCAGCCACAGGCGCTTTACCTCGTCGCTGGTGAACCGGTCGTCCACCAGGGGACCGCGCATCTCGCCGCTATGGCTGGTCTTGACTACCATTAACCCTATCCGTAGTACGCCGTAGCGCGCCTCGGCATCGACACGACGAAGGACCACACCGGGCGCGAAGACGGCGTTCCCTCATAAGGCGGTCGTGGCGTGCTGTTGGCATAAGTGCCTGCTGGCGGGCCAGCTACCACCGCAATGTTAACCGGCGGTGTCGGCCCAGCCGGAAACGCAGCGGGCTCACCGGTAAGCGGGCCGCCGCTACTGCCACCTCCGCCAATCCCAGAAGATGCGGTTCCCTGTCCACCTGCCATAGCCTACTCCTCACAGAGCATGTAAGCCTCGACGGCGAAGTACCCGGTCATGTTGCAAATCAGCCCCATGCGGGTTCCACCCGCAATGAAGATTCGATGCTCCGGCGGGAAGACGATAATCAGCGACCCCTGTTCGTGCATCGCCCCCTGCCAGATATTGATTCCGGTAGTCGGTTCAGTTGACTGAAAAGACTTCAAGCCGGTCGTCAGGATCGTATCGGGGTGAGAAGCGGTCATTTTGTTGAGGGTAAGAGAACTCGCTGTCCCCGCCGTTGTCTGGATGGCCAGGTTGAAGAAATCATTAGCACTGGCGGGGGTAGAGCCCCTGCCATACAAATGAATCGCATGAATGACGATCCCGTGGTTTGCGGCTGCTTCAAGCTGAATAAGCGTTTCCGGTGCCTTGTCGGGCGTTACTGAGACCTCTGCGTTAAACATCTGGCCGGCCATAGTTCCATGTCACTTTCTCCGCCTGCCGCAAATCGTGGCCGTCTACCTGCTGCCAATCGGCAGCGCATCTATCTGAAACCCGGTGATACGCACCGGGGCTTGCGCGCTTACCCCCGTGAACCGCGGGGCCAGAGTGTTCGCTCGAAACCCGAGCCGCCACTTGAAGTGGCCCCCGGGGGTGCTCAAGTTGAACGAGACGTCGAGCATCATCTCAAGGTCAGCATCCAGGTAAGCTCGCACCGACGCCGCGTCGTGGGTCTGTCGCTCAAACTGCACGGTCAGATAATGCCAGTGCGCCGCTCGCTCCGGTGCCCCGAGGTGCAAATCGGCCCCGTGCCACAGCCAGGGGATTCCGTGGGTAACGCCAGGGGAGTACGCATCAATATGGCCAGCCGAAGTCTGAGCGACTCGTTTATTGGCCAGCCCGAGCACAAGTTGCGGACCCGGCGGCTGGGCCAGCACCGATGTTTGCCGGCTGGCGATGCAAGTAATGTCCGAGCCGAACCCGCCCCAGTGCGTCCATCGCCCGCCGCCCTGGTCAGTGGCGTCGGCGTAGTGGTAGACCCAGACCTGCGGTTCCCAGTCCGCAACCTGCACGAGCAACGGCACAGGCCCCTGCCCGGGATCGGGTGTTCCCATCGCACCGATGTACCAGTAGAGCAGTTTGTTGATCGGATCGTGGGCCAACTGCGACCCAGCCATCATATCGACGCTGAGCCCCCGCAGGGCCGGGGCGATGGCCTGACTCACCTCGGCTATGACCTGGCCGTTGTAGACGTACAGCCCGCCCTGCCCGATGAAGTAGAGGAGGTTCCCCGCCTCCAGAACGGCGGGTCCACCCTTCACGGCGATGCAGCCGACACCACGAGCGGCAAGGGATAGCTCATGGGTGCCCCAGGGCGGCGCATCGCCCATCGCATCCGTGACATTGGTCGCTACGTCCAGACTGCCGCGCAGGACCCACACCTCGTCTTCCTTGAAGATCAGCAGGTTGCCGAAGTACGTCATCAGACCGGTAATCGGGCGGCCGTCGTCGCCAACCTTCATCACATTGATTTCGGCGACGTGGAAGTATTCGCTCTCAGCGCTGTACCACAGCGAATCTTCTCCTTTGGCTGAAGTGCCTGGAACCGAAGAGAGGTGGGGCACCCGCGCGTAGAACATCTTGTTCTGATGAATGGCCGTCAACATGGTGCCCGGCGGTGGCGGCGCATTGCGCGTGGGAGCTACCGATTCGTTAAGAATCCACTCATCACCGCAACCATCCCACAGGTAACGAGTTCCGTCCAGAATCGTCAGGGGAATGTCGTAGTAGCCGTAACTTGGTACGACATCGGGATCGTAGGCCCAGGTCTCGGGGTCGTCTTGCAGGGTATCCAGCGGCATGATGTAAACTTGACGACGGGTTGGACTGTAGGGCTCCACGGCATCATCACCCGATCCATCTACCGTTGGCACGTAGAATTGCCGGTAGACCCGCAAATGCGTAGCCCCGTCTGGCTTGAGGCTAGTCAAATCAGCCAAAGTGAACGCAATCCAAGAGCGTTTTCCTGAACCGAGAGCACCCAACCAAAACTTGACTGGCCCAATGGCGTTAGTCTCCCAGATGAACGGCCAGAGTTGCCCGAGCTGCCCAGCAAAACGGGCGAAGGTGAACCAGTAGTACACATAGAACGCATCGGTGAAATACGAGTCAGCCTCGGTTTTAGGGAAGTACAGATGCGAACTAGACGTAGTGCCGGCATATATGGTCGTATGATGAGAAACGCCCAAATCATCTAGGGAACCGCCATAAAAGGCGCCCCCGGGGATGATGGGGCCATACTCGGACAGGCCGAAACACTGCTCTCCCGGCATGGTGACCAGTACATAGTTCTTAGAAGCCCGGTAGAAGTTCGGCCGCAAGTCGCGCTGGTCTGTCATGTCTACCGACTGGGTGTAACGGATCAACCACACCGTATCATCAGCGCGCAGGGTGTAGATTTCCCAATGCGGTTTATCATCCGGTGGCGCACTTGGGTTGAAGACCGCCGCCGCGTACCACTCAGTAGCCACGTCGCCGGTCGGTGACGAATGGTGATAGATGACCTCCGGCTCGGCCGGCAACGCGCCGTTCGCTACCAGCGAAATCCCCGGCCGCCGCTCAATCGCCCCGTGGGCACAGTGGACGTTATGAGCCACCTGCGCGTACATCGGCCCCAACTTCCGAGGGTCGCGAGATAGATCGACACCCTGGAAGGGGCCCTCGGTCCGCAGAACGGTCGCCAGGTTACGGCCACTGCCGGAGCCAAGCCCCATCCCGGGCGGACTGCGGCCAGAAGGTGTCCACAGAGCGGTCATCGTCGGCGGGCCCTCCTCAGCGGTGGAAGCTGCCGGAACCTGGTCGAGACCGTGGCCAGCATGGACGCACGGAGCTCGACGTACTTTAGGCGGGCCCGCTCGGCGTTCGGCGTGTTCTCCGCCGCATACAGGTCCACAATGGCTGCCTGCACGACGACGCCGTGGTACTCCTCTGGAACGGTGGTCTTGAGCGAATCGGCTGCCAGGGTCGCCGGCCGCGGCGCGTAGTGGATTCGGTACTGGTCCGCACTGTTGGCCGGCACGACGACGAATCCGAGCCGCTGGCCGCGGAGATACAGAGTCGCGGCCTGGCGGTTCTTGAGCTTGAAGTCGGCCCCCTCGGTCCACGAGCAGTTGTAGTAGGTGCTCGGGGTACCGGGCGTGACCATCCGCTCGACCAGCAGGAGCCCCAGAAAGTCGTCGGCGGTGATGAACGTGCTTTCCGTGCCCAGTTCCACCCCGCTCGACAGCGGGTATTCCTGCTCCCCGCTGGTGACGGTCAGGTCCTCGTACTTCGGCCGGAGCGTCACCCCGACCCGGAAAATATCCATCGCCACTCGAACGGCGGCTTCGGACAGCACCAAGTCCACCGACGCCTCGGTAGCCATCGCGGGGCTGGGCTGGCCCACGGCATACGACGTGTCGCCCAGCCCCAGGTAGACCAGGGTTCGCATTTCGTCCAGCGTCATTGCGGCCTCGCTATACTGGCGGCGCTCCCACCAGCGCCCCGTCGTACTCAGCCCCGCTGTACCCTGTGGTCAGGCGGGGCATGTAGTCGATTTCCAGCCCGAACAGGAATGCGGCCGTGTCGGCCGTAGTGGCCGTCAGCTTGATAATCATTGCCGCACCGTCTTCGATGGCGGTCACCGAACTCCAGGCCGCATCTTTGATACCTCGGGGCGACCAGGTGTTCTTGTAGGCCGTGGTGTCAATCCACGTCTGAGCGGTAATCACCGTGTCCAGCGCCGTGCTGGCAGCGGCCAACGCAGTGCCGGCAACGTCAACCGCTACGGCCGCAGCCGTCGCGGCTGGTGCGTTCTTGATGTCGAACACCACGGTGAACTGGAAGTCATCCGCAGCCGTTACCGAAGCCGAAGAAAAGTGAGCCCGGAACCCAAGCGGCCAGAGCGGGTCGAAGCCGATGGGCACCCGCAAGCACCAACTTACGGCGTCATCCTCAACGAAGTTGACGCCCGGGAAGCCGAAGGTGCTGACCTCGGTACCGGTCACACCGCAGAGTGCCCTGGCGAACGTCGTTGCGTCGCCACCAATGTCGCCTACGGCGTTGTCCTCCGTCGTAGCACCTGGCACCCAATCGGCTGTATCGTCAGCGGCCCAGCCGGTATAGTTGATGGCCACAATACCCGGGGTAGCACCCAGAGCATGAGTCATCGAGACGGCGCCGTTCGTCCCTTCAGCCGACACTATCCACATCGAGTTCTCGACCGCCGACAGGTACAACCGACGCCGCCGGTAATCGATCTGTTTGTCAGTAACGCTCATAAGGCGTCACCTCCTTCATTGAGCGAAGGCCACCAGCGGCGCATCGGTCTCCATCCCGGCATGACCCACGGTCCAGCGCGGCACGTAGTCAATCTCCAATCCGAGTAGAATGGCTGCGGTATCGGCCGTGGTGGCCGTTAGCTTGATGACCATCGCAGCGCCATCCTCGATAGCGGTCAGGGTGGACCACTTGCCGTCCTTGATACCGCGTGGGCTCCAGGTGTTCTTGTACGTTGTGGTATCCACCCAATCCTGCGCGGTAATCACCGTGTCCAGGGCGGTACTCGCAGCGGCAACGGCAGTCCCGGCGGCGGCGGTCGAAGTCGCAGCGGTCTTGATGTCGAATGCGACCGTGAAGTGAAAGTCATCCGCAGCCGTGCCCGAACCCGACGTGAAATGCACCCGAAACCCTAGAGGCCAGTTCGGATCGAAGTCCAGCGGCACTCGTCGGCACCAGCTCACTGCGTCGTCTTCGAGGAAGTTGACACCCGGAAAGCCGAAAGAGCTGACTTCGGTGCCTGTGACGCCGCAAAGGGCCCGCGCCTTGGTTGTAGCGTCTCCACCGATGTTTCCGACAGCGTTCGCCGCCGTATTGGTTCCGGGCACCCAGTCGGCCGTGTCGTCCGCATCCCAACTGGTGTAGTTGATGGATACAATGCCCGGCGTAGCGCCCAGGTTGTGAGCAACGTCAAAGACTGTGCTGTCTTCGGCCGTAATCGCCCACATCGAGTTCGACACCGCGGGCAAGTACAGCCGGCCGCGTCTATACGCAATCTGTCTGTCGGTGACGGACATAAGCCATCACCTCCTTTCTACGAAACACTGGTGACTTTCCGCTCGGGGCCGAGAGCGTCAACAGTAAACAAGAACTCAACTCCAAACAGTTCGTCATCGTCGTCCGTGCCCGCAGAGGCGTCGTATTCCACGGCGAAAATCATCATAATGTCGCCGGCGGTGTAGTACGTTTCCCAGGCCAGCGCCGCCCACGGGGTAGTCTGGTAAGTGTTCGCCGTAGCCGTGTTGGTGTCGGCGAACGTGACCTCGTAGTCTTCGTTATTGCCGGCAGCAGTAAGGGGGCCAGCCGGAACTTGGTCCTCAGCCCACAATTCATACGCAAACCTCCACGACAGCAAGTCCGCTACGGCCTGCGTGCTCAGAAAATGCACGCGCACATAGACCTCCCGCGTGTTGTCCCAATTCCACGGGATGGGCATTAGGTGCGAAATGCGGTCACCTTGGGTAGTGGTATCGAGGATATAGCCGGCCAGGTCGGTAACATGCGTATGCGCTATATGGACTTGGTTGCCGTCGTTCTGGCTCGTGTCTACCGCATTGGACACCGAAAGAAGGCCGGCAAACTCCTGGATGTGGACAAACTTTTTGCCGTACTTCCACCCCATCTGGGAGTCTTGGTGTGTTCCCATGCTAATGACCTCCTTTCTGCCTAGCGGCTGGTGACCATGCGCTCGGGATCAAGAGCCGCGATCGTATATCGGAACTCGACCCCAAAGAGTTCGTCATCGTCGTCCGTGCCGTCAGTGGAGGTGTACTCTGCGGCGAAGTGCATCATAATGTCGCCGGCGGTGTAGTACGTTGTCCAGAGCAACGACGCCCACGGCGTAGTCTGGTAGGTGTTCGCTACGGCCGTGTTGATGCGCGTGACCGAAACCGTGTAGTCCTCCGGGGTGCCGGACGCGACCATCGGCCCTGTAGGCACTTGGTCCTCTGCCCACAGCTCGTAACGGAACGTCCAAACAGTGGATTCGGCGGCGTCTGACTGCGTGCTCAAATAGTGGGCCCGCACCTGAACGTCTGCGGTGTTATCCCAATCCCACGGAATCGGCATCACGTGGGAAAAGCCATCAGCGCCGTCAAGGATGAAACCGGCCAGGTCGGTGACAACGGTGTGGGCGATGTGAGTCTGAACGCCGTCGTTCAAGCTCTTATCGACCGCAGCGGCCTGCGAAATCACCCCGGCAAATTGACGAATAGGAATCCACAACGTCCCCAATTTCCAACCCATTTGGTAGTCGTCAAAAGTTGGCATGTTGATTCTCCTTAGCTCTCGCTCAAGTCAGTCAGCCGGCCCTGCGCGGACGGGTTGGTACAGATGTTGTTGTAGTACGCTTTCCAGGTCGCCTCGACGGCATCCTGACCGGAAACGCGGGCCAGAACGTGGCCGTCGTGGTCAAACCACTTGCCTTCCCCGAGATCAGGCGGGAAGTACCGGTGCCAGAATCGCATATCGAAGACGTAAAGCGTGTTCGGCGTACAGTGCGGGTCGGCCACGATGGGAATGCCCGCGAAGGTGGTGGCCTTGTACCAGCCATCCAGGGTCATCGCATCGCCCTTATATCGCTTGGAATCGGTCAGCATTCCGCCAACGATTCCTTCGATGGCCGGAGTAGTCACAATGAGAGTCGGCTGCCCGCTGCTCCGCGAGCTGATGTTCTGCATGAGCCTGTCGATAAGCGACAACTGGATGGCGCGCTTCGTCCCGCCGTTGGCGGAGTCCTGGGCCTGCCAGTAGGCGTTCCCGGTCCGGGTGATACCACCGTAATTAGCGACCGTTGGGTTAGACGCGCTGATGATGGCTTCGACGCCCCAGGGGCAACTGGGACCCGTAGTCGCATTGCCGTAAGCCCCCTGGATGTAGAGCCCATCGGTGGTGGTGAGACTGGTAGGCGTTCCACCAGGGGTGAGCGTTGTCGTGACGACAGTGCAACTCGGCGTCGAGTGGTCAACGTCGACAATGCGGACCTGCGTGCCGCCGTTGCCAATAGCGCCCGTACTCTTAACCAGGACATCGACCACCATGCCGCGCCGCAGATTGCGGCTGTTGTCCACGGTGATGACCGTGTTGGCGCTACTAGCCGCGGCAGACGCCACGGTAGCAAGCAAGCCATCGGCATTCCCCCACAGGAGAATCTGGTCTACGTCCTTCAGGTCTTGGATCATGCCGGTCGTTTCACTGTCCAGCGAGTCGATGAAGGACGTCTTGCCCTTCACTGTGGACGACAGCATGGGACCGGTGACCTTGATCTGGCCGTAGAGGTGGTAGTAGTTGCAATACCCGGACGTGTGCTCCTGGTACTGGGCGTTCGGCAGCGTGGTACCACCAGTTACGGTGATTCCACCGGACGACCCGATGTGTAGCGGGAACTCGACGCGCTCGCCTTCCCCCGTCTCCCTCGGAGTCAGCTTGAGTCGCTTCTTCAGAATCCTGTGAGTGCTGAACTGTTTGGTGACTTTCTCTCCGTAGACTCGCCACAGCGCGGCTGAGCCTGTAGTCCGATCGAGGGCAGCCATTGGCGTACCTCCTTGTAAGGTGCCTCTGACCGCCCAGAGCGGTGACAACATTAAAAGGCCCAAGGTAGAGCGCCGCGGCAGCAGGCGGTTGCAAGGCGCGACGCCCCACCCTTCAGCTCGTGAAACCGGGCCGGCCAGCCCGGCAGGGCACTGCTCTCGTTACGTCTCCATGTTCATGATTATCTGTTTCGCAACTCTGCTTACTTCCGCATCGTCAGTGGCGTCGAACTCCGGCAGTTCCGCCGCCTTTGCGGGAGCGCCACTACCCGGACCCATCGGCTCGCCGCGGTCCGCTTTCTTCTTGGCCGCCTTGTCGATCCGCCGACCAACGCCCTTATCCACGGACTTTTCATGCCGCTTCACGGTGGCCTTGTAGGCCGTAGCGGCACTTTGGTTCGGGTTGCCCTGTAGAGAACGAATCGCCGAGGCGTAGAAGTCCTGCTTGTCCTCGTCGTCGTGCTCGCTCGCAAATTGTGCCTCAGCGGCCCCGAGTTCCGCCCGCAACTGCATGGCCTGCTGGTTGGCCGCCATTTGCCGCTGGACGCCGGCCAACTCGCCGCGGGTGACAGGCATATCCGCATCGTCTTCTGATGCTTCCGGTGCCGGCGCCCGTTCGGTAGCCCTGGCGTGTTGAAGCGTCTTGCGCACGACACTCTCTACCTGCTCCTCGGAGAGCTGTGGCGCAGCAGCGGCCTCCTCGACCGTTTTCTCGACAGTTTCGTCAGTTGCCCCTTCCTCTTCTGCAAGAGCCGCCACCTGGTCTTCAGTGACCTCTTCGCTGACAACTTCTTCGCTGGCCGTCTCGTCTTTATCTGTTCCGCCCATGGTTCCGCCTTTCTAGGAAGTCCTATTCGCGCCAGGAGCCACACGCTCCCGGTTACTCTCGGAAGGTTTCCTTTGTTGCTTGCCCGAAGACTCGCCCGGGGGACCGCCAGCGGAACCGCCAGCGGAACCGCCCTGCCCGTTATCCTCGGGCGCGAACCCGGCCGTGGCCATCATTTCAGCGGCGACCTGCCGCATGAGAATCTCCGGCATGACCGCCTTGGTTGCCTGCTGCCGGAAGTGGGCCGCAATGTGCTGCCGGAACCCGTCACGGACCATCGGGTTGCCCGCGATAGCCCGGTCGAACTCGGTGGTCAGCATGGCCCGCTGGTGAGTCTTAACGTGCTCCTCGTCCTGGTCGCCGAGCGTCGTTTCAATCGGCTGGCCAAGTAGCAAGTCCTGGTTCTCGTCCGAAGCCTTGGACCGGTCGGCCGCCGTCAAGTCCCACGGGCCGCGGGTGGCGCCCTCGAAGTGCAGCGCCTCCAGCATTTCCTGCCGGTGCTCCTGCGGATTGAGAATCCCGTGCTTGATAGCGAAGTCCAACTGCTCCATGACCAGAGCCGCACTACGCCGCCGGCTGATCGTCACCTCGATGTCGAAGGGAACGAGTCCGCCGGACCCGGCGTCGGGGCCTATGAGGTCGCCACCGGCAACAGTCTGATAGTCCCGCTCGCCGGTATCACCGACCACCCAAATCGTCCGGGCCTGATCCCAGTTCTCGGAGGCGATGCGCAACTGCTGGGTGCCGAAGTGAGCGAGCGACGCCTGCAACCGCGTCAGAATGGGGCCGATGCGGCGCTCGTTCGCCTCGTGCAGCAAGGTAATAGCCCGGCCACTACTGGCCTGGGTACTGGGCTCGCCACGCGACACGTCGTATTCACCGAAGATGTGCTCCAGCATCTGGTGGTAGAACTCTCGCAGGTCCTTGACGTAGGCCGGAATCTGCGGGGCATCCTCGCGACGAAGGTGGTCAAGTTGTGTCACATAGTTGATGGCCCCCGGCTCTGCTATCCAGGTATCCTCTCTGAGGCCTGAACTTTGCGTTGCCGTCCACTGCGGCCAGCAGGTAGTCTCCATGATCTCCATTTCCTGAGAGACCAAGGTGTTTAGCGCAACCTGAATCTGGTCGGCCTGGCGGAAAGCGCCTGTACCCCAGAAACAACCGGGAGAAGGCACCTCTTGAAGGTGGACGAAGGGCAACTGCTTGTAGGGATTCGGCCCCTTGTAGAGCACTAGACTATGGCAGACAACGGCCCGAATGCCGTCCTCGTAGGTCTCGGTGGGTTCGTGCCACAACTCATGCACCAGTACCGGTTGGCCAAGACCGCTGGCCGACGTACCGTCAATACCACCCGTCAACCCCGAATGCTCACGGTAGATGTTCGGGTAGAGGTCATACTCTTCCTCCGGTCCCTGGCGGGAAAGGTTCTTGATCGCTTCCGCGTGCTGCGGGTATCGCTCCAGCAGGTCGGTCAGAGAACGAAGCCGAGACCGAAGAATGAAGCGACATTGCTCCAAGGACTCGGCATCCGGGTCGGGGATGATCTCAAACGGCGATACGACGTCCGCCGCATTCGCACCCTCGAACACCTTGAGCTTGTCAGCCCAGCCCTCCTGCTGCGTGTCAACGCTAAACTGAGACGCCAGTTGACCGAGTGACGAATCCTGAGCCGGCGCGCCATCCGCCACGGCAGAATCCATCGACATACCGCTTCCAGCGTCCGGGTCCCAGCCGCTCTGAAGGAAGCAATCGTGGCATACCGTGACCCAGAACATGGCCTGGACCCACTTGGACTCCATGCCCAGGTCGTACCACAGGAACTTGACCACCCGAGAGTGATGCTCAGAACGGTCCCGGTCGTCGTCATCGTTCGTTGACGGGATGGAGTTCCAGGTGATCTGGCCTTGAGTCAGGCGGGCTACACGAGCCTCGACGAATCCCTGAAGGACGTTGACCGACAGGCGCACACGATGCGGGGCATCATCCTCGGCCTTCCCGTAACCTACGGTGTTAAGGTTCTGGTCCCAGTAGAGCCACTGATCCCCGGCAAAGTGGGCCAAGTGCTCAGCCCACCGGTTCTCGTGGTGGCGCTTGGCCTCCTTGCCGCTACGCCACAGGCGCGTGATGAAGTCAGTGAGGTCTTGCTCCTCACGCAGGTCCAGCTCGTGAAGCGGTCGAATGTCCTTAGATTCTTGAGTGTCGGGCTCCGGCACCGATCATCGAACTTTCTCCGCCTGCTGCTAGTCTATGGCCACTGAAGTCATCACCAATCCCGAATCAACGCCACGGCCGCGTACACAAGGGCTCCAAGCACAAACACGCAGCCGAGACAGCACAGAATCATCAGGTACCAGGGCATCAGTCACTTTCTACCCACGGCGATACCGTCTAGCTGTGACACGGGTTCCCCCGTCTCGATCTTCGCCTGCTCCGCCTCAAGGGCCCGCAGCCGCTTCGCCTCCTGGCGGTGCCCCTCGGTGTAACGCAAAGAACGCATATCGTGCTCAGCACCCTTCGCCCACGGCAATGCCGCAGCAGCAATTTCCGCCTCATTCCACGACTTCACCCCCGATACCCGCTCTGAATGGTCCAGAAGCCGCTGCTGAATGAGCACGTGCTTGATGGCCCGGTCCACAATCCAGGGCAAATGCCACCGCAGAACAATGGCGTAGATGACCCCAACGAAAACCATTACCGCCACCGCTTCAAGAATCACTTGAACCTCCGCATGTTCTTGGGCATCCCGGGCCCCAACTGCTGGCCGTTGCCGCTAGCACCCGCCCGGATGATCGTCGAGCGGGCCTTCGCCTGAGTCTGGTTCAGGAACGCTTGAATCTTCCCCTCGATCAACTTACCCAACTCCTTGATCGTGGGCGCGGCCAGCAACGCATCGAACAACCGAATCTGAATCTGGCCCGGGGCAACCGGAAGCACGTGGCGGAACCGGACCCAAATTGCGTATGGCTGCTGCTCGAACTCGCACTTACCGTGAAGAGCAGCCTCGGGAATACCAGGCAGCGGCTCCAGGGTAATTTCTGCCGCCCAGGGCTGCTGCGCAAGAGAACTCCACACACCACGACTGAACGCCACCCACTCCGGCAAAGCCCACTCAGCCGCCTCGATGACGGCGGACTCGTCCTTGTTCTCGTCGGGCTGACCTTCGATTCGCGTATCTTCCATCAGAAGTCCCCTATGGCAGTGCGGTAGCGACGAATGGCGGTTTCGGAAATCACCCATGCGTCCGTAGTCCCGGACGATTTGTACAGATGGATCTTGAAGGCCACCGCAGCCGGCACAACCTGAACGGCAAAGTTGAGATAGGTCGCAGTAGTAGACCGATTGACGATGTAGAAGTTCCAAACGTCCACCGGCGGCATGGGCCACACCGTGCCCGTGACATCAACCAGCTTGTCTAAGGGGCTTAATGTGTCCTCGGCCGCATGCGGAACACCGCCCGGCCCCATCGCACCGATGTAGAAGGTTCCGGTGGGCGCTCCCTCGAACGTGCTGTTGTTATGGCTAAAGAGTATGGCGAGACGCAATGTATCATCGGTGCCCCCCGCCGGCTGAGCTTTGAAGTGAACCATCGCACCTACCCAGTCGGCGACCAGAGTGCCGGAATCCAGGTTCATGTCAATGGCGTCTGACGTCCGAGTGCCTCCACTCGCCGCCAGATCTCCGTCCAGGCTGTACTCCGCCGCTGTGTCGAACTTGTATCGCATCATGCTCATGTCGGGTTGCTCCCAGGTTTCGTCCAATAGGAAATAAACCGCGACCTCTTGTGGGTAGCCTCCAAAAACACCGGCTCTGGACCCCGATTCATGCAGTAGCCACAAGTCCCCATGATCTTGTCGCCCTGCTGACTTAAGAACGTACCGGCGACCTCCGAAGCGACGAAACTCCTGCGACAGTCCAAGCACTTGAACCTGACGGCGCCGCGTAGGAACCGACACCGAATCGGTATCTGAGAAACCATCCGGTAGAAGACGACGCCAAGACCATCCAGGTGGTACCACACAAGCGACCACTCGCCACCGAAAAGATTCCACAGGACACGACGGAGATAGTTCTTGAGTTCACTCATGTCGGGGTTCCTGTATTCATCACCACTTGTCCTGCGGCCTGGCGTTCAACGCGTCAATCTCGGCTCGCGTCAACACCGTAGGGGGCATCAGGTACGTCGCCTCGAATCGACGACTCTGTGAACACCACTTCGCAACGTCCTTCGGATCGGGCGGCTCGGTACGAGCACAACCCCAAGAACCACGCCCACGGGCTACACGCGGCACCGGCAACACGTTCGGGCGGATCGGCCAGCTATACGTCAGGTGACAGAGCTCAGGCATCACCACTCCTCCTGCGGTAAAGTCCGTATCCGCTCAAGCTCGCGTACTACCCGGGCGGTCAGAGGCAGGGCATAGCTGGCCATCCACCACACCGTCCACTCGTGATGCTGCTCGTTCCACACGTCAATCGGGTGTGGCATACTGAACCACTCTCCACGCCACTCATTGTCGGTCTGGGCGATGCGCGGCGTCAGCAACGGGTCGGGGGCCGTCTTCCACCAGAAAACCAGGTGGACGGTCCGAATGGTCGGATCGAGACAACCGTCCTTGCGATTGACCGCCGCCTGTACCTCTACTGGCGGTGCAGGCTTCTTGTCAGTAGGCGGTGCGGCCAGGCTATTGACAGGTCGCTGTGCAACGTGTCGAGCGTCTTGCCTTACAGCAGATGGTTTTGACATCAGACCTCAACTCCCGTGAGCTTGAAAATCTCCCGGCGCAGACCGCGTATGGCTTTGATCAGGGGGCTCAAGCGAGCACAGCCCGACCCCTCAAGAGCACAATGGGATTCAAGCGCCTCAACAACCACTGGCGGCACCATGAATACCGTCTTCTCCGGCGCCGCCAAGTGCCGAACGAACTGGAGCCCCGCGATTTTAAGTATCGCCATCACCAGTCCTCCTGGGGCTGATGCTTCAACGCGGCAACCTCTGTCTCTGTGGTCAGCCTGCGCGGGAACGCCCAAACAGCCTCAAAACCGCCCTCGAAGCGGCCCCTCTTGCTGAAACAGCAGCTAATTGCCTCCCACCTGGACGGAACCCAACGCCCAACGCCTCGCGCAATACGGGGTGTGGGAAGCCGACGCGGGATCGCCCCCCACCGATAACAGAGGTAAGCCCACTTGCCCTGCTGGATCGCCTTAGCTGTCCAGGGCCTCGGGCGGAAAGCCTCGGTTGACTCAGTTACCAGTCGTCCTTTGGCGTCCATTACCGCCTCCCCAGCAACGGGTGAGTCGGCCGCAACCGCTTGCGGATCTTGATCCGGGCCTGCTCGTGCAACACCCGGTACTCCAACGGCTCGGCAACCGAAACCGGGAACCGACGCCGGCCTAGAATCTCACGCTCTACCTTCTCCAACGGAGTCAACGGCCGCGGTTCAGGCCGCAAGGGCACGGTGGCAACCAGCAACTCGTTCACCCAGTCGATACCCTGCTCCTTCTCGAACTTCATGTCAGGCCCGCGGCCATCCTTCCGCGTACTCAGGTTGACCTGGCCGATGCACGGAAGCCCGTGAACGCTATACAGGTCGATCGAGTCGGGCCGCTGCCGGTCCGCCACCGTCGCCGTAAACTTCTCGCCATTCTGCCCCACCTCCCACACGTTCGGGGCAACCTCCGACCAGCCGGACAGCCGGTGTATCTGCTCGCAGAGCGTCAACGGCGTCTCGCCAGAACCCCCGAGCTTCCCGGCGTACATCTTCCGGTAAACGTGGACGTGATACCGCAGGCTGAACGTCGTCACCGCATACCGCAGAGCGTCCGGCCCGTGGCTCGATTCGTGCAGCGGCTCGTGGCTCTTGACGTCCCGCCGGTAGGCGAACAGCTCGTCAATGAGCTCCGAACAGCTCGGGTCGATGCTAATACCCGGCGGTCCGGGAAGGTGAACCAGCCACAGGCAGACGAACGGGTCACGCCAGCCCCAGTCGATCGCCCGGTACGTCCCAAGGGCCTCAGATACCTTCCAGTCGACCTCCCGGACGTGAACGTCGCGGGCAAAAGCCGGGTGGACCCGACCCTCAGCCGCCTCGAAACACTCTTGAAGCGTCGATGGGAACTCGCGGTGGAACTCAACCTTCCGCCCAGCGAAGTCGGTGGGGTCAGTCAGGGTGGCCCGACGCCAGGTCAACTGCTCCAGGTCCAGGCCGTGCTGCCGCTGGAGGAGCTCCTCGTCCTCATCGGGCTCGAAGTCGTCCGGAACCGCCAGCCGATACCGAGTATCCGCGAACCAGGGAATAAAGAGCAGCTTGTTGGAGTGCGTGCGATCAGCCTCCATGCACATGCGGTAGAACGCCCCGGCCGGCCCCTGGCCCGTGGACTCATAGATGATGAACGTCGTGGGCACGTGCTTGGGCACGGCGTTGACCAGCCCGGTCAGACTCGCCTGGTCCTGGTCCTGCTGCTTGCCCACCTGCCACAGGCCCAACTCGGACACGTGCAGGAAGTACAGAGTGTCGGCTCGGCCGATCTCGAAGCCCGCACCGGTGTGGGTGGTGAAGACCGAGCGGTTGGGCCAAGCGATACGACGACCCGAGACCTGGGCCAGGGCCCCGGCAGGGTCGTGGTCGTGGATACGCTGGGTGAGCTTCCAAAGGGCTGCGGTCCCGTCCGTACTATGGGCCGCTACAGCCGCCGAGTACGAAGGGATGGAGCCGCACAGGAAGTATCCCAGGGCTTCAACCAGGGTGCTCACGCCCTCCTTGCGGGCCTTGGGGGCCAGGATGCGGATGGGCTGGCCATCGTGGGCCTGCTCCCGCATCCGGTCAATGAGGGAGAGCTGCGGGGGCGTGATGACGTCACCCAGGCTCACCAGCCGCCCACTATCACGGTCCTGGACGATGCAGGCGCCGGACTCGATCCACTCGAAGAAGGCGTCGAGCCACACGCAGACCTGGTTGTCAGGCTGGGCAATCACAAAACGCATTGCCCCCCAAAACTGACCACGTGGATCATCGCAACTCCTGTGGTTGCCAGCGGTTGCGTCTCCAGCGTCGTTGCAAAACTGAGCGCAAAACTGACCGGATTGTCAGGCTGGGCTATCATGGTGACTCGTCTCAGCCCACGGGCCAGCGTCGGGGGCCATCTTCACGAAAAACATCTCCTCGCAGTCCGAGCAGACCGTACCCAGATGCCAGGGGCCGGGTTCGGTTGGCCACTCGACCGGCCCCCATCGTTCACACGTCTTGCACCATGACCGACGCTGGCTGTCAGGCCTATCCGCCATCGCCCTCGCGCTCCACCCAGGCGTATCGAAGGCGGCCACCCTGCCTATAGCGAGACACTAGGCCGCTATCACACTTAGGGCACTTAAGGGCATCATCACGCTCTAAGCTGAACAGGGGCACGTCCCAGAAGTAGTGACAGGAACAACACTCCGCCCGATCCTCTCGTACTTCAATCCGAACCAGCGAGTCCAGCCGCGGCAGAACGTCTGGTGTGTCGGTGGATATGGTCATTCGCCCTCACGCTCCGCCCACATCGCCCGCATCTTGGCTATCGGGCTGTCCGGGTCCGGGTTCACGTTCACCGTCACCTGCTGGGCCTGAGCCTGGCGGCCCGCGGCGCCGGCAGGGTTCAATTGCTCGGCCACGTGCTTGCTGACGTCCAGCAGGCACGCACACGCCTTGATCCGAACGCAGGGCGAGATATCCTCGATCTCACCCCGGACTGCCGCATCCAAACATTTCATCGCGGCTTTATATTTAGGTGTAGACTCCTCCAGCCAGCCGTTGACGATGCTCTGCCGCACAAGGTCCATGTGGCTCTTGTGATCGTAGACCTCCGCCAGGGGCTCAGCCCCACCTTCCGCCGGGAGCGGCACGATCGAATCAGGCTGGTGTCCGTTGTCGCCCACCATTGGCCTCCCCCAGCAGAACTCCCCCACGCCCCCGCCAGAGTTGCGCGATATCACGCACCCCTGCGGAATATCACGCACCCCACACTTCAACCATACCCCAGAAACCCAGGGACGCAAGGGGAATGTGGGCATTATTGCCCAGAGTTGGGTAATAGTACCCAGGTGCCCACCCTATTCCCGACGTTCTGATAGCAGAACGTAAGCAGAACGTCCTTTTTCCCCCGATTCCCGATTTGGTTCCTTGACAGCGAACCTTCGCCCTTTACCCTGGGGGGCCGGCGGTGTCAGACGGGGGGGCAGTTCTAAACTCGTTTCACGTGAAACACTCGCTTCTCAGATTCTCCCTCGATTCTCCAGATTCCCCTTGACAGATATGCCATCATGGTGTAGGGTCTAAGCAGATGGCCCCGCGAACTCGTGATTCCGGGGCCGTGGCCGACACCTGAAGGGAGGTATCGACGATGGACACCCTATCCGATTCAACCCCCAAGAGCAAGGCCCAGCACACGCCGGGCCCGTGGACGCATTGCCGGGGCGTTAAGCAAACCGACTTTCAAGAGCACGACACGGTGCAGGGTAGCGACGAGTGGGACGTTGCCCATGTTGAGGAGCGGACAAAGGATGGCGAGCAGCACGCCAACGCCCGGCTGATAGCCGCGGCGCCGGAGCTGCTGGAAGCCTTGAAGCTCACCCTAAGCGAGATGGAGGCAATGCACGCCCTCCATCACCCAAGGTGCGAAGGTGGCTGCTCTTATTTCGAGGCGCACGAGGCCGCTTGCGCCGCCATCGCCGCGTCCGAGCCCGTCTAGCGAGCTCCCGCCCTAGGCGCCTGCTTGTGCGGGCGTCCGGGCCGGCGCTTGTGCCGGGTGGAAAGGTAGGCGCATGATGTTAATCCCCAAACCGGTCTTCCCCATTTCCAAGATTGCGGCGCGTGAGAATGCGCGATACGCGATCAATGGCGTGTGTGTACAACGCGACAGCAATGGTGTGGCTGTAGCAACTGTAACGGATGGCCTCCGGCTACTGTCGGTAAGCTGGTCGGATGAATCCGCAGTGAAGGACTATCCGGCTGACGATCGCAACGCGGCGCCTGTCAAAGGATTCTCGACAATCGTCCCGACGCACACCTGGGATCGAGCCAGCAAGGCGGTCCCCGAGAACCCGCTCAAGCCGGTTCTCGCCCATTGCCTCATTGAAGAGACCACGACGGCGGAGAATCGCAAGATTCGGCTGTCTACGACGGACCTGGGATCGGTGCAACAATTCGACACCGAACAGGTTGATGGCAAGTTTCCGGTTTGGGGTGACGTGGTGCCGACCTACGATTCAATCCCGGCGGAAAAGCTGGGGGCGCTTGTCGCTGGTGGTGACGTATCGGACAGGGCCGCCGTCAATATCGGGGTGGACCCTAAGCTATTCGGCGAACTGCTATTGACTATCGCCCGGATGACTGCCAACGGCAAACCGTGCCCCGTTCGGCTGGAGGTTCCGTTGTCTAGCGCCGGGCCGATTAAGCTATCCGCCGAATGTGACGGGCGGTCTATCGTTGGCGTGCAAATGCCGATTAAGTTGCCCGACTGATCGTGCGCCTAGCCTGGCTTGGGGGCTTCCGGGCCCCCGGGCCGGGCGACTTGAACAGGAGAACAGTACGATGAACAACACAGAGCGCCAGCAATGGATCGACAACGACGAAGGGCTTTACGAGTGGTATCGACGCTGGGCCCGCCGGAATACTGGTGGGCGTCAGGCATTCATCCGAGAGCATCGTGCAGAGATTGACGCGGCGATCGTTCCCGTTTTGGCTGGCGAGAAGCCCGCGCATCACCTGAAGTATGGCTAGCAAACGATAGTGCCCCCGCGCCGTTCGCGTTCGGCCGGGGGCTTGGCCACTAACCCGCTGGAGATAGTGACGATGGAAACTGTACGAGAAAACGGCGACTTTGAGAAGGTCGTTCTTTTGGGCAAGGGCAATTGCGGCGATGTGTTCTGCAACATCCGCTACAAAGGGGGCAATCTGGCCATCGCTGGCGTAGAGGGGCCCAAGCGGAACGGTGATTGCCGCGGGAGCTGCGGCCAGATTGTAATGCACGCGCCCGCGATTGAGCACCTAGCAACTGGCTGGACACAATCGCTGGTCGCAGACTTTTGGAAGAAATGGAACCGCTGGCATCTCAACGACATGCAGGCAGCTTGCGAACATCAGCGAGCGCGCGGCGAAACGTGGAAAACTCACCCCTCGGCCGTGTGCCCCGATTGCCAATATAGCCTCGGCTCGGCCTGGCAACACGAAGAGGTGCCGACTGATATTCTTGGCTGGTTCCGCGCGCTACCCGACACTGACAAAAAGCCCGCATGGGTTTAGGGAGTATCCGATGAAGCAAGCCGAGATACAAGCTGAACAGTGCCCCTTGTGCGGGCGTCACGTCCGCATCCGGGCCGATGGGCTGTTGGCCTGGCATCTGTCGATAGCCGGGCCGAAGCGTGGATTCGTCTGTACCGGCGCGTTGAAGTCGCCGACTGAGGCCGAGGCCATCCAGAATTGGCGTGCGGCGTCGGACAAGGTTCTTAACGGCGTGCTGGCCGACCTGGGGGCCCAATGATCGGCCTCCTCTACGGAATCACGGTAATCCTGGCCCTGGTGGTCACCGGCCTGGTGTGCCGGTGGCGCTGGGGGCTGGGCGGCAATGAGAAAGGCGAGAATGATGACTAAAGAACTCACACCGGAAGAACTGGAACACATGCGCATCATGGCCCAGGCGATGCGGGCCACAACGCCAGAAGAACGGCGCGAGCTGGACATGCTGTTATACGGCCCGAATCCGCCTCTCAGTGTACTGCTAGCGGCGCCGGATTCACTCGCCACGTTGATCGACGTGCTGGGCGACCTAAGAACGATGCTCAAGCGTGAGCTTGGGCGGACCTTAGTGGCGCGCCCCTTCACTGAGCAGCAGCTACTCGCCACGTGCGACAAACTGGAGGCCGCGATCGCCAAGGCCGAGCCCGATGCCTCCTGACATCCGCCAAGTCGTGCTCGACGAGCTGGAGCGCCGGGGCTGGAGTCGCACAGAGCTAACCCGGCACGTCAGCGGCGTATCCCAGCGCCAGGTACTCGGCTGGCTGGCTGGTCACCGCGGCATGGCCGTGTCTCGTGTGGAGCCGGTTCTTGAGGCGTTGGGGCTGGGGGTGCGACGGGGCGAAGCATAGGCGGCCGCGCCCCGGTGGTGGACTCGCTGGTACGGGGTTACACCAGGGCACGGCCTACGAAAGCACGATCCCCGTTAAGGGCCTGATGGAGCGGGCCGAAAAGAAGTTACTTTGCCGTCCTCGTCTATCTCGATAATGTCGCTTCCGCTCGCTGCGGCTTCGACCCCCTTCGTCAAACGGTCAATAGAGGCTAGGATGCGCTCGTGCTGCTCGGTCAGGCGTTCAACGGCGGTGGCAGAACAGGCCTCTTCATCTGCATCGCACCGAATCGAACCCGGATAATCACTATCTGCGCAGCGCGGACACCGCCGAAACATGACTTCTGACTCGACCGGCTTCCGTTCGCACTCAGCCATACTACTCCTCCGCTGGCTGCGCCGTCGATTCGGCCCCTTCTCCGGCCGCCGTCCAGTCGGCCTCGGTGTACCCGCCCTTGTCGTCACCGATGAAGATTGAGGTCCCGAACCGGATGGTGAGCCCGTGGTTGACCTTGCTGTGTCCGCCTTCGGTTTCCCACCGTGAGACGCTACAGCCACAGACCACGGTCAGCAGCACGGCCAGGAGTACGAGCGCCGGGCCGATCAACGGAGGCGGAACCTGTTTAGGCCAGTGAATCATGATTTACTCCTTTACGCAAGGGTGTGTGTTGCGGAATTATGCATTGGCGGCCAGGGGCTACGCCACGGAGTCCCATGCTCATAGCTAAGCGTAGATGTCTTTTCCCAAGACCAGTGCCACATGATTTACTCCTCCACTTTTGTATATCCGGCCTCAAAAGCATCAGCCGGACTCCATGATTCATACCCCTCTGGGTAACGAACATAGTAACCACCGCTGACGGGCCTGTGCTTCGACATATACTCGGCCGTCATTATCTTCGGCGCGAATTGCGCATCCTCAAAGTGCAGTGTTCCACCGTCTTCTTCGCCCGTGTCCCCGATTGGCCCACCACCCTCTACCGTTGCGATCTTCAGTGCCCAGACTTCCTTGTGACACTTGTAGCGTGGCATTTGTCGTCGGGTCTCAGCCTGTTCACTAGTCATGATTTAGCTCCTATGCCAGTGATTCCCACCACGACATGCCGGTTACTCCTTTACGCAAGCAGCTTCACCACGAAACGCCTGTGAGGATTCAGGCTGAGGCGACCACACAACTCCCCTACCTCCGCAGGCATGGCATGTCTTTTGTGGCTGATAGCCTGGCCAGGTCGGGCTGAATCCCTCTGGCGGGTCGGGTACGGTACCCTCGCCATCGCAGACTGGGCACGCATGTGGCCGGCTCACACCATCACTCCTTTGTGCTGATCCCCTGCAGCGCGGCCATCTTGACCACCAGCAGGTGAATAGTGTCAACCTTGGTTTCCAGACCACGGATGCAGCGATCGTGTTCGTTCACTTTCTCTCGTGTACTACCCCACGCTGCGGCCATGCCGAACAGAACTACGCCAACAGCTATCGCTCTAAGCGTACCGTTTTTCGGTCGCGTCATTTGTCGGATTCCTTCCGAGTCTGTGATCGCTTAGTCTCAAGCTCTTCGGCAAGCCGCATTGTCCGTTGCTCCCAGTACCCGTGTTTCCTGGCTTCGCAGGTGGCATGTAACATCGCCGTCTGTTTGGCACGATCCGCCTCGACACCCGCGTGCCGTTTCGCCATCCGCATGGACAGCCAGCTCAGAACCAAGGGAACAACGACCACGGCACCGAAGAACGTGTACCGATCGACGTTGGTGGTCTTCTCGATCTTGCCAATGTCGGTCTGCACGACTGCCAGCTCCGCCTTGAACCCGGACACGTCGGCGGCCTGGTGGGCCTTGGGCGCCACGGCACAGCCGGCGGCAAGGACGAGGGGGCCCAGGAGCCAAATGCCCCGGTGAGCCCCCTTGCTCCAGGAGGGTAGAAAGAGAGTTCTCAGCCGCACGCTGGTTCTCCCGCGCCAAACAACAACACCGCCGGAAGTCTACCCCACGTCCAGGGTCGCTGCAAGGCAATTCCGGGCCGTAAAGTCGTCCTGCACGTTGTACCCACGGTCCCCTGTAAGCGATTCTAGGGCTCCGGCGCCTCTAAGCCCGTTTCTTGGCTCCCAGGCGACTGGCGCCCCCTTGCACGTCCGTCAGCGGCAGCCTGTGGGGGCTGGGGTGGAGGCTCCTCGCCGTTAGGGTAAGGCTTCAGGCTGTCGATCCGGCCTCGCATCCAACCAAGAACACTCAGCAGCTCCTCTCTTCGTCTGTCCAAAAACATAAGGTCCGCCTCGGCGTCCACCAACAAAGCGTTGTACTCCTCAATCGTTGCCATGCGATGATCCTTTCTCTGACTGCTTACAGCACTCCACCCGCCCCTCATCCATCAGCAAATGAACCCCAACTGGCTGATGGCGTCCAGCACCTTTGTCAGCGTTGGGTCGTCGTCCAAGTACGCAAGCGCCTTGTCAACGTCCACCAGGCGCGCAGCCAGCCTATCACGCTCCTGCCGCAACCTCGTAGAAATGGGCTGGGCCACTATCTGCCCGCAGCCCAGACTTATTCCGTGTTGTTTCGCCAGTTCATCCATCTTCGTTCCTTTCTGTTTTCCGATCGTTCCGTAAGCGGGGGGCATTTACCATTCCCGCCCCCTCAGCGGCATCCTGTGGGGCCTGGGCACGATAAGGATGTCGTAGTCGAGGTCGAGGTCGTTGTCGTAGTCAACGTCGCCAGCTCTGCCGAGGTCATGGTCGCTGCCGTTGTCATAGTCGCTGCCGTTGTCATGGTCGCTGCCGTGGTCAGGGTCGCTGCCGTTGTCGTCAGCTATGCCGTAGCCGCCGTCGTTGCCGTCATCGTGGTCAGGGTCGCCAGCGCTGTCGCTGTCGTTGTCGCGGTCGCGGTCGCGGTCGTTGTCGAGGTCGATAGCTCTGTCGGCGTCGAGGTCGCGGTCATAGCCGACGTCGCGGTCGCTAGCTTTGCCGGTGCCGAGGTCGCGGTCGCAGTCGATGCCGTGGTCGCGGTCGATGTCGCTGCCGACAGCTTTGTCTACGTCAACGTCGAGGTCGCAGCCGAGGCCGTCGTCGTCGGCAATACTCAACCCCCCGCTCCCGCAAACTCCTTGACGGTGAACCGGCCGTAGCCCATCTTGCGGCTGGCCCCCAACCCGGTGTATTTGCCTGCGTACTTCAGCAGCCCCTTGACCGAATCAGGCTTGACGTTATCCATGTCGAGTGCCAGCGTGCCCGTCGCCTCGAAAGCCTCGATGACCGCGTTCTCGCGTAGCGACCGCTGGTTGGAAATCGGCTTGCCGGTTTTGGCGTCGGACGGGCGAACAAAACGCTTGTAGACCGTATCATGCGTAGTCTTTGGAGTGAGCAGGTCGCCGACTTGGACGAGACTGCGAAACGCATCCTTGGGAAACTTGCAGCCAGCCGGGGCGGATGTGCAGCTCTGCACAAGACAGCCGGCAAACTGGTGACGTGGTATGATGATCGGGCTATCCTCATCACCCTGTCGATACCATTCTCGTTGGGCGAGCTTCACGAGGGCTTCGTAGGCGGCGTACGTCATGCCGATTTTTTCGAGGTACATGCGTAGCGCCTTGTCGCGTGTCTGCTCGCTCTTGGCGCGGTTGAAGCCGGAGGCCTTTTGGATGTTGACCATCTGGTCTACCTCGGGCCAGTAGGGGTGGGCGATGTAGCTGTCCACCTTTAGGGTGAGATCGAAGTCTGTGAACATTTGTGCGTCTCCGTAGTAAGGGTGTCGTTGTCGTTGCCGACAGCTTTGTCGGCGTCGAAGTCGAGGTCAGCGGCTTTGTCGCAGTCGTTGCCTCAGCCGACGTCATGGTCGCGGTCGGTGTCGCTGCCGACAGCTTTGTCGGAGTCGGAGTCATAGTCGTCGTCGAGGTCGAGGCCGTCGTCGAGGTCGAGGCCGTTGCCGGGGTCGCGGTCGTCAGCTTTGTCATTGTCGGCGCCGGCGCCGCAGCCGTACTCGAGGTCGCGGTTCGCCTACCATTCCCATCGCCCCTTCATGTTCCAGTTCGCCAGGACGATCACGATGTTGGTCGCCGCCAGCCACATGGCGATGCCCGGCCGCGCCGTGGCCAGCAGCAGTATCGAGAAGGCCAGGACCAGGATGTGCCAGCGGACGGTCATTCGTCTGCCTCCGCCTTCTCCCGAAGCTTCGCGTCAACGAGCTTGGCAATTCGTCTCCGTGTCGATGGCCCCAGCCACGGCCGGGTGTCATTTCCACGATTATACCAGCGTTCGTGCTTTCGCCAGATGTCCGCCCAGTCGTCGTCCGTCAGCATGGTCACTCCTACTCCGCCCGCCTGAGCAGCAGCGTTTGGCCCTCGGTGCCGGCGAGTTCGAGCTTGGTGACGGCGCGTTCGCCGAGCGTCTGGCTTCCGTGCATAACCATCTGGTTGTAGCAGGTCATATAACTTTCTGACGTAAGGCACAGGTTCGGCGACTCCTCTGCATCAGAGAATACAAAGAAATCAAGGGCCATGAGGTCACGATAGCACAGCGGAGCCGGGTCAGGCTTCTCAAACAGCTTCACGTCCATGTTGTTACTCCTCCTCTCGGCGGTCCTGAATCTCGACAACAAGCGGCTTAGTATCAGCGGTGACCTTGGCATTCACCCGCAGGACAGACTCGGCATCGACATTCACCCACAGAGTTTTCCCGTCTGGACTAATCGTTATTGCTACGCCGTGATAAGCGATTACGTTATGCATGTCGTTCACTCCTCCTTGCGCGGGGCGGGCAGCTCAAAGGGCTTCGACAGGCGCAGTTCGCATTCGGCCACCGTCTCTAGGCCTTTTAGCTTGCCCCCTTCCCGAGTCCAGCCCGAACAGTAGTAAGATAGCTGCGGACCAGCGCTACAATCGCGCACGACTCGTTCAAGAATAACCATGCGGACTTCGGGGGATGCTGCCCCCATCCACCGAGCGCTCGCCGGAGCGGTTGTAGCCGTTGCTCCCACCGTGGATTCGACGATGTCACCGATCCCGAATGCGAATGCGCAGTTCAGGCTCTCCATCAGGTTCTTACGTTGTTGCTCTGTCATTCTCTTCTCCTGTTGAATGAAACATAATCTCAACTATCGGGCCTTCGCCCTTCGTGCCCACGTCTCAGCCACGAGTCTCCTGTTGTCCACCGTAACGGCCTCGTGTCTCCAGCCACGGCGATAGCATTCCGTCCAGCAGGTACGGCACCTCTTGCCCAGCGACACTATCGCCTGTAGACACTCGGGCCTCCCTGTCGGGGGAGTCATTCCGACATCTTCGCACAGGTGTCCGGGCGGTGGGGTTTTCTTACCCACGTCGCGCCTCGCTATCTGCGGTCGGCTTGTCGTTCCCCTTCTGGGCCGGGTCGCGGGGGCGGAGGTTGCGGCCGACGCAACCGCGGTTCATCATAAACCCGACAATAGGGTAGTAGGGGTCAGACTCTATGACCTCACCCGCCATCCATCCGCGGCCAACAATCGGCCCCCACACCGCGTCGCCCTTCTTCCACTGCTCAGCCATCGTCAGCCTCCATCAGTTAGAACCTGGCTCGGGAAACGGCACGCCCTCTTCGAGACAGTATTCACGCCCGTGGTCTACACAAAATAGCGACCGTATTGGTTCGCCGCCCGGGATGCCCGTCGCCTTTCGACGTTCAAGTTCGATGTACGGAGCAAAAGGGCAAGAAGGCTGGACGACGTGGCATCGCCACCACCCCTTCCGTTTGATGTCCCCGGCTAGTGGGCCGAGTTCGGTAGCGAGGCGGACTCGTGGGAGGCGCCGCCCTTTCGCCTTCTTACGCTCAGCCATCGTTAGCC